>ERZ500997.219-NODE-219-length-15945-cov-6.462177_pt1 | contig 15945 bp, 11 predicted proteins | sample MGYA00248826_ERZ500997 | MGnify/ENA primary metagenome ERZ500997 (study PRJEB25958, sample SAMN03398524) | human skin metagenome | study: EMG produced TPA metagenomics assembly of the Human Skin Microbiome Metagenome (human skin metagenome) data set.
TTCTATAATTCAAAAATCGAGGGTGAGGAGGGTGAGCTTGGCCACCCCTGGTATATAACAAATAGAAAAAGAAACAGAATTCATATAAAGAATTTTCTGTTTTTTTTTCGGGTCATAATTCCGGATCTTGCACTCATCATCATCATCATCATCATAGTCATTGTCGTTAATCTTGCTTGCAACATGGCTTACGTGTGTACGATGCCTACAACGAAGAAAATAGGAAATACAAACACACACACACACACACACACACATCATGGAACATGGTACTCGTGGCTTGGATTATTATTCGTTTTGTGCCTTCCCCCCACAAAATTGTTTGGTTAGTCGTACAATATTATACCTCAATAGAAAGATAGATAGAGGATGGGTCAGCTATTCACACACAGAATGTTACACTTGACATCTCATCATCCAAGGTTGAAATTAGTTTTTTTTTTCGTTGTTTCGTTTAGTCTTCCTATATTCTCTCTCGAATTCGACAGGATAATAAAGACCAAATTCAATTTCCTTTTTTTTCATCATCATCATCATCATCATCCTCACCAGAAAAAAATCCAACTGAAATAATGTCACGTGTTTGTTTGTCTGTCTGTACATCACATCCAATAAGTCCGATTTTCCTTTGATTTTAATTCTGTACATTCGACAATGTTACGTTCACATTGCAATGGATCAAAATGAAACGAAAAAATCGCGGTATCTTTTTTAGCTGGTCCTTTTTTTTCCATATCGATAATTTTCATTGATCGAAATATATTGGCATATTACAAATGTCAAATCCAATGAATGAATGAATGAATGAATGAAAAAAAACAACTACAAATCACAAACAAACAAACAAAGTGTGATAAGGAAGCAAACATTTCCGATTGACACTCTTCTTTTTGTTCTTCTTGAGGTGCAATGACAGAAAACAAAAGCATTCTGTGTGTGTGTGTTTGTATACGATTTGTTCTTTTCTTTGTCAATTTGCGACAACGACCAAATAAAAACAAAAAAAACCAAACCAAAATCTAATATATAAAAAAGTCGGTAAAGAAACAAAGTAGCCGATAAGATGTTTTGGATGATTGTTTTTGATGCCTGTTTCAAATCACATCATCAGTAAAAAATTGTTGATCAAATTCAGCATCATTTCAAATATTAAGTTGTTCCGACTTGGATATAGCAGAAATAGAAAGAAAATTTTCATTATAAACATTTTCTCGTTATGTCAAGTTACAGACAGACAGACAGGCAAAAAAAAAGACAAGCCAAATGGCGCAAAACATTACTTTTATCTTTTGGCCATTTCATGATAATTTATGGCTGTCAACAAAAAAAACAAACAAACAAACAAGTAAGCAAGCAAGCAAATGCAATGACATAAACCAGAAGAAAACAACCAGAAGCACAGGTAAGTTAAGAAAATTAAAAAAAAATCCCAATGTGTTTATGGAATTAATCTTGGCCAAAAAAAAACATTGCAAACATTAATCTAAATTTGAATTGTCAACATTGGTAATGTTCAAATGAAGAAAAAAAAAACAGGCAAGATTTAGCAAGATAAAGCACGGTTTTTTTTTAAATAAAATGAAATGAAATAATCACCATAATAAGATGATGGTGATCATCAACTCTTTCGTCTTTTGGCCAAATCAAAATTACTTTTTTTTCAATCAATGTAATTTACCAAAATGAAATCAACGGTTTTGGCCATATATACACACAGGGTCGGTCATCACACACAGTGATAACCAACGACAAGACATAAATCACGAAAACGAATACGAAAAAAAAACTATCAATGAATACCATTAGTCAGGATAGAGAATGGAGCCCATGGTAAATCGAAATCAAATGTTTAAAATAAAAAAAAAATCAAATTGATATTTGAACAGTACGCCCAAGCATATTATGCGAGAGAGAGAGAAAGAAGAGAAAAAAATGAGAATCACTTACCCCAATGGAAAACGATTTACATCCAATCATCGTTCCATAATGGCCGGGCCCAATGTTTGCGAATATGCCAACGTGCTGCTGCTGCTGTTATGCAGGAATTCAATTCATAGATAGTTATACAGTTGAAGCATACGATCCCATGAGAATTGATACAGCTTTTTCATTCATTTTCTAGCGAAAAAAAAACCATCAAATAAATATCATCAATTTTCAAAAAATCTGAATGTATTTGGTCGATTCCTGTATTTGAAAATGGCCAACTGCTGCTGCTACCATCTGTTGGTCAGATAATGTTTTTGAAAAGGGGAAAATTTTTTTTTTTTGACAATACGAGATGGCGTTGCTTGTGCTAAATTCTTGAAAAAAAAGAATTTCCAAAAACGTTCGATTTTTCCATTCGTTCGAAATGAAAACTTTACAACAAAAATATTCTATGAAAGAGTTCATTGAAGAATTGAAATTGTAAATCTTTTTCTTTTTTTTTTTTTTGTTTGTTAACAAGCTTGGCCATGGATCATATGAATCCTCATCTAAACGATTTTGGGTTTTGTCAATAGACAAAAAAGACACATATGTGAAGCAAAATATGGATTTGAAGACAAAAAATAAAACTTTGGAGAATTTTACTAAACAATGTACCATCCGATTGTAAGTATAAATATACACACGAGAGAAAAGATTAAAATTTTGAATTTTTTTTTCATTTCTGTTCAATTCCAAAAAATCCTCGAACATCGAAAAAAAAAGATTCACAAGAATAACGGGGATGTCATTTCCAGTCGTTTTCATCGAATTCTTGTTCCATTTTCATTTTCTCTAGAGGCATTCTATAAGCCGAGCCTGGTAGTCATCATCATCGACAACAAACAAAGATTTGCCTCTAAATAATCATAAGCTAAGCCTTATGTTTCGTTCCATTTGAATTAGTGTGTGTGTCTCTCTGCATATGTGATGATGTGAATAATATATATTTTTCCCCTGAAAAAATATGAGTTATAAATTCGAATAATAATTTCGAATTTGTTCAGGGATTTTTCAATAGAGAATTTTTTCGTTTTTCAATTTTCTATTGCTTTTTTCATATTCTCGAAACATTTGAGCATCCATAAATGATTTTTTCGAAAATCATTTCATATCTGAATGATTATTATTATTATTGTTTCACCTTTTTTTTCACAGAGAAAAGATAAAACTAATGGTGGCAAAATTTATGGCTCATTGATTGGCGAGGAAAAACAAACCGCACAGAATTTCCATTACTTTTTCCAGAATCGTTATGATAATTTTTCGAAATATAGACATGCCGGACAATGAGTCATACAAGAAAGATGAAACAAAAGTGTTCTGTTCCTGAATATCTGATATGACAGATTTAGATTGCCTTCAAAATGATGATGATGATGATGATGGATCATAAGTGAGTGAAAACACGCACACACATTGTGTGTGTCATAACGGATTAAGATTTTAATTTATCAAAAAAAAATAACAACCTATGCATGCAGGTAAGCTGTTTTTTTTGAAAAGGTTCACATGTCATTGACCAATCTAAATTCAAGTGAATTTTTTTCTTTTTTTTCGTGATTCTTGTTTACAGAAACCGCTGCTGTAGTCGTCAAACATACAGAAGCCCATTATCGTTGTATTTGATGATGACACGTGACCAATGAATGGCTTTTTGGTTCGAACATTTGAAATTCAAAGATCAAAATTGACGGTCATTTCCATCAACCAAAATCATCATAAATGGGACTTGATAAGTCAGAATAAAAATATATGTGATGTCTCCTATCTTGTAAGATATAGCATATTGTAAAATGTGAATTGGTTCGTGCATGCAATTGCAAACACTCAAAAGAATCGAGTGCATTTCTATCGTTTGAGAAAAAAGACTAAATTTTTTTTTTGAATGGTGTGGCCACCACCACCGTAGATAATGTGCTATTTGATTGCCCGTTTTTTTTCAATGTCTGGCCTGTTCTGTTTTGGAACGAATTGACAAATATAGCCTGCAGGATAGATAAACAAAATTTTTCGAAATGTAAATAATAATCTTTAACGGTTATGGTTATTGGTTATGTTGAATTTTTTTTTCGAGAATTTGAATTACTGTAAAGGAAAAGAAAAGATTTAGATGGTGTGTACTGCATTTCCGTTGATTTTTTTCCATATGAATGAAATGAAATAAACTTGGTAAACTTTTTTTTAATTGAATAAATAGAAAAATTTTTATTACAAATATCTTCAATATTTACACACAAATGTTGATTATGGGGGTGTAAGGGGGTTAATAATATTATTATTAGTTATTGGTTGATGAAATTGACAATTTAATGAAGAAAATGTTGTTTTCGGAGGGGGAAAAATTTTACATTGTAAATTTGAAACAAAAATTTTTTTACACAAAGCTGACTGTAGTGGTCAGCATTCAGAAGCAGGCAAAATGACTAATTGCTTTTGTTTATTGAGCATATTTTGGCATGATCATAATAAGAGAAAGGAATGACAATCACAGTGTTATAAATGGCAAACATCATATTTGACTTTGTTGAGAGAAGAATCCAGAATATATAAGAAACTAGATTAAGCTGATGCGGCTTGTTGTTGATGCGTTAAACATTGTTGTTGTTGTTGTTGTTTGGATCCAATACCACTGATATGATTGTTTCGTGTAATAAGAAATTGTGTTATATCTCGAAATGATGGCCTTATCTGTTCGTTTAATTGCCAACATTCAAGCATGAGATCATAGATTTCTGAAGGGCATGTTGTTGGTCTTGGTAATGCCAATCGATATGATATTCTTGTCGTACCATTTCGTTTTGTTTGATTTATACCTGATTGTTGTTGATCCATATTGTCCGAAGAATCATTTACGGTATTTTGAATAATGTTGCCACTGGCATAAGTTGCCTGATAATAAACCGAACTACTTGAGCAATCCTGTACAATCAAAGAGAGAGAGAATGAGCAAAATTTTATTAGTTTATTAGCGAAAAAAACATTTTTATTATTATGGAATTCGACTGTGAAACTTACATTATTTAGATCACTAACATAACTTTCATATGCAGTGAATAATTTCTGTAAGAATGCATCATCATCTAATTCATGATGTGGTCGTATCAATGCATAGGTTAATATTTCCCAAAATGTAATACCAAAACTATAAACATCACTTTTAGTTGTATAAGCACCATTGATCAATGCTTCAGGCGCAATCCAACGAATTGCCACTCCATTACAATATTCATGTCCATTTGTATTAAGTAATGCGGCAAAATCTGTTATTTTTACTCGTAAACTATCACCATATATAAGGCAATTTTTTGCCGATAAATCACGATGTACATAGCCCAATGATTCTAAATATTTCATACCGGCTGCAACTTCACTTCCAATATGTAACAATGATTGTATTCTGTAAAATCCAAAAAACAAAAGAAAACAAAAGAAAATAGATTCATATTCGATATAGCCAAAGATATAAAAAGAATTTTAAAAAAAACATGGTGAATTGATGACAATCATGGTTCGTTGTATTCCATTCTGATTGTCATCATCATATTCACAATGCGTTTATTGTAGCGTAAGAAATTGACAAATGATGGGCTGATGGGCAATCATCATCATCATCATCATAACGCAAAAGTTATTTTTTATTTTTTATTTCAAAGTTTCAAGAACCGCAACGTCATTATTCATCACACATGAACAACGATGACAACAACAACAACAACAACAACAACAAATAGAAATTCTGCAATGAATTTTTACAAAGAAAAATCATTTTTTTTTGAAAAACAACATCAACGATCAACGATCAAACTGTCAAGGGAACCAACAACCAAACAACAACAACGATTGTCTATTTATTAGCCTTTACAAGAAAAAAACTACTATTAAATTCGGATTTGTAGCCAAAAAACTGAACTTTTTTATTTTTATTTTTCATTTTTTTTCATATCGCTCCTAATGTTTCTAGCATCGAAATGAAATCGATCCGGAATCAAGCGGAAGAAAATCCTCTGAACAAAAAAATAAAACATTAAGGGACAACAAGATTTTTGGTTTGGTTGGTTGTTACTGAAAATGGCTGGCGCCTACATCATGCTCATCATCATCATCATCATTATCAACACCAAGAAAAAACAACGAAACAAAAAAAAAATGATAATGGTCTATCTCTAAGTCTATGATGTCGGTTTTTTTTCCTTTCCCAAATCGGAACTGACCTAAAAAATAATTGATTAATTTTTTTTTTTGCTTGCTATCTGGTTGCCATTGTCGTAATGTTGTAATGTCATCATCAACATCCAAACTATCATTTGTTGTTGTTGTTGTATTTGTCATTAAAGAATTCAAGAACAATTGAATATTTTCCCTTAACCAGATTCTTGTTTTTCTTCATCTGTTTTTAAAATATAACAAAAATACATACCCAATAGATTTTTTATCACAATTACGAAGAAAATGTGCAAGATCATATTCACCACATTCAACAATCATTGCCGTTAAATTCGTTGATGGTGATGATAAAAAACCGATTAATTTGGCAACCCGTTCACTTTTTGCCGATATAAACCATTTGGATTTCATTTCATGTAGAAAATCACTTCGTAGTTTATCATTTTCAAGTGTTTTCAATAAAACAAGCGTACCATCATCATCAATGTTGATGTTATTCTTATCATCAATATTTTTGTTTCCTGTTTCACGATTCATAGTATCCGTTTCCGTTGATAAGTCATTAGCGTAACCGTTTCTACCGAAAACATTATTATTCATCATTAGCTGATGATTAGATTCATTATTATTATTATACATTCGAGCTAACATTATTTGACCATATTGTGAACATCCCAATTGTTTATGAATGATATTGATTTGTTGTTCACCAATTTCAGGTATACATTTCATACTTTCTTCAAAAAATTCATTACTATTATTATTCATAGCTGAATTTGAATTATATTTTAGTTTCAATGTACTGCTGCTGTTATTATTCGCCATCATAATATCATCGTTAACCATTTTTCTTCTGCTGAAAAAAACATTAAGAATCATTCAATTTATCAAATCTTAAATCTGAATTCTGGTGAAAACAACACTTACTTATAGATAGTATTGCATGTCATACGACCATTATTCGTTGGATCGATTGTTGAATTTGATTGTATTAAGGTAGATTTGGTGGCTGCTGTTGCTAACTTTGGAGATTTTGGTATCAAATCAGCTGAAACATAGAATTGTCGTTGAATTAGATTGGCATTACTGTTGGCGGCTGCGGCTAACGTTTTTGAATTGATTGTTTGTGGATGATTAGCTGTATGTTGAACATTAGTTGCCGGAATTTGTTTAGCTAAATTATAACAACTACCATTATCATTTGTTTGTAATTTAGGTTGTGATGAATAAACAACATTGGCAGTGATATTAGCTGCTGCTGATGATGATGATGTGGATGTTGGTGTTGTTGATTTGTTCACATTGTTCACATCTTTGGTTGATTGTTGATGACCTCCCATCAATATACGAGTGAATCCTGTACCAAACATATTGAGATTATTACCCAAATGTCCTACATTTGATGTAGTTTTAATATTGTTTTGTTGATACGATAGATGATTAGAACCATTGGATAAAGCAGACATCATTTGATGATAGTTTTGTTGTTGTTGTTGTAAATGATATGGATGATGATGATGATTTGAAATAGCAACATCCGGTACAGCATATTCTGGATCAGCTATCGTATTTGAAATTGTACTTGATGTTGAACTAAAATCTTTTGGCTCACAATATAATGGTGTTGTGGCCAGATCCTTTTTTTTTGTGACAAACATTTCAGATATTTTTCAAACGAAACAAAACATTGTGACCAAAAGAAACAAAGCGTAGAGCAATTTATTCACAAATCAAAAAACAAAAACAGACAGCCATAAAATGATTTGTAAAAGGGGAAAAAGAAAACGAAACAAAAAAAAAGAAGCCGATTAAAGCAAAAGGAAAAATGAATAAATAAAACAATCAATATGGTTAGTTAGTTAGTTTTAATTTCTCTAAAAAAAGCCAGCATCATTTTTGTAGTAATAAACACCACGAAAAAAAGACCCAAAATTGAAAAATAACAGAGAGATGGAGAGACAGACAGTGAAAAGAAATCTAACATGAAGAGAATCTATTGAACAATATCAAAAATCAAACAAATATAGCCGGAATAATGATGATGAAAAAACCCAAAAATTATTTTTATTTCATAAAACAATGATATCATTGAAAAAACAATTGTTTAACAGATTAGATAATTAGACATAACATAACATTGGAAAAAAAGGGGGTAAACAAACAAACAAACAAACAAATTGGATATGGTAGTTTTTCCTCTTTTTTATATATATTCAAGATTCCATTCATCATTCATTCAGAATTACAAGAGGCTAGGATTACAATGTGAGAGAGCAAGGAGAAAGTGTTGATCCATGACATGATTGCTGACAACAGAAAACAACAGAAAACAACAAAAAGAAAGTTTGATCAATGGCCGGTCTGTCTAACTGGCTATTTATATGAAGGATGGATTCTACTCTAATTGAAGCCTTTATTGTTTAAGTGTTTCATATGAATGATAATTGTGTAAATTATTGATTCATTGAAGGATTCTAGGCCTCTTCATTGAATTTATTGCTGTGACAAGACAATTGGTTTCCGAATGGAATAATATCCATGTCAACATATAAACAATGTGAAATGATCATCGACAATCGATCAAATTGATGATCAATCCTTTTTTTGGAGGGTCCATTTCAATTTGATCATTTTGCCGGCAAAATTTGATTTGGCGTCATAAGCATTGAATCATTTATAATTGAATTTAACAAATGACAATCGTAAATTTGAATGATACTGATCATTATGACAAACAAGCAAAACAAAACAAACAAACAGAAAAGCAATTCATGTTGACCATTGTTTTTGGCTTTGGGAACAAACACAAATGCTTTTAGCATCACAAATGGAATCATAAAGATGCTCTGGTTTCTTTTCTGGCTGGCTGGCTGTTTTTTTTTTTTTTTTGGATTACCAAAAAAATAGGCATAAAAAGCAGTCGTGTGATTGATCTTATTCTCTGTTCTAATTAAATTAATTCGATTGCAAGCTGAAAAAGATGGGTCAATCTCTTTTTTTCTGTTTGTTTGTTAAATCGGTCTTGTTTTCTTTGTGTGTCTAATGTTTGGATTGTACGAAATGATTATGCGAAAAAAAATTGAGAGAAAGAAAACTGCCATCATTATGGATTGCATCCAGAAAGGAAAAGCACAATGATTAATCATAATTACCCAGGCCTAGGCTATATTGACTAGTTTTGTTTTGGCGTTCACACACAGACACATTTATGAACAAAGCAAGATGTTTGGCCAAGCAAAGCAATCCTTTTTTGTTCTGTTTTGGCATTTTGGCCATATGGCATATGATGTTCAAGTCCATTATAATTATTAGAATGTGTTGTTGTTGTTGTTTCTGGCAATTTCTCTGATTACATTTTTGTTTTTGTTTTTATTGATTCCAGGTGAGAACAGACAACGGTGTTAAAATGGTGTTGAAAGTTATTTTGAATCTAGTATAAGAACCAACCAAAAACCGTTATGTTATTTTGAGTGAATGAATCTAGTATAGAGTTCCTGTAGTGGTATATGTGATAATAATGATAAGTGTTTTATCATTCAGATAGACTATTTTTTTCAAGGGTTTAATAGAATAAATGGATTTTTGGTTGATTTACCTTGCTAGCTATAGAGAAAACTAACTAAACACTACTACCATAGACATAAACATACCTTCATGCAGACAACAATATGGCCAGCTTTCTCCTTACGTCTCAAATGTAATCGTAATAATACAATAACCACTGAACAAATAACAGCAAATAATACACCAAATACGATAAAAAATGTTGTTTGTGGAAATAATGTTCGATCATTATTGATTGCTGTTTGATATGGTATCATCATATCATCATCATATGACCAATCCAATTGTTCATATGATAATGTTGTATTTTCATCGATTGGATTTGCATTGAATGTTACTTCCGACATTAGTATCCATTTACTTCCGAATTGAAAATCAAATTTAACAAATCGTGCTGCTTTATAATGTAGATGTACATCAACATCGCGTGGATTTTCCAATACCAAATCGGGCATATATTCAAATTCGATTGGTCTTTTTGACCATATTTGACCATCATAACTGAACCAAACTTTAGCACCGGCAAATACCTTTTTTTTCAAAAGGAAAGGAGAAAAAAACATATCGCAATTAGTTATGGATATCAATATGACCTAGCCAATATGACATACCTGAATTTGTTTCGTAAATAGATTGTGACAATAAAATGTAGCTGAAGTAAGATTGACAATTGTATTGAATTCAAAAACCATAGAAAGATCAGCATTTTCCGATTTCCAACCAATCCATTCATAACCATAATTAACTTTATAATTATCATCACCTTTAATACCATCAATTAATTGTCCAAGGCCACCATGTAGATAACCATAAAAATCCATACGGCCATCATATGTTAAATCACGTAAATCACCAAATGAACTATCTTTATAACCATCCGGTATTGAATAACTAATCGGTACATGATCATCATGTCTACATCCATATAATTCAAAACGAAGACATGTTGTTCGTTGATAACTTGCAAATGGTACAATACGTATAAGGCTAATAGCTACTAATGGATGTGGAATGATATTTTTATGTGGTGTATAGGTATCATGATTTCCAATCAATTTCTATAAAAAATAAAACCAGAAAAACAAAAAAGAAAAAAGAAAACAAATGAAAATTGGGGAAACAAAAGAAAAGTCAGTCAGTTAATATAAACATGATTCATATCAAAATAAACGGAAACTTTATTGTTTGATTATGCAAATATTTTCCAAACGAAACAAAACAAAACAGAAAAAAAATTCAAAGAAAGACTGACATTAACTTTTAACACCAATGATACCACAGAATTCATTGTTGGACAGAAACACAAAACATACATCATCAATGACATGAAACCAATGTCAATATTTAGTTTACAGAATTTTGGATATTTCATTTGTAAAGAGAAAAATAGAAAAACTACAAACCAACAATGATAAGAGAGAAAACCAAAACATTGCCAAATGCATTGATCATCAAATTGAATGAATGAATGATGAATCAGAACAAAATAATAATCAAATACAAACATCGAATCGCAACATCAGCAAAGTTAATGGGAAAATTATTAACAAAACAAAAACCAAAAAAGGAAGCCTATGTGTTAGGTGAGCCATATTGATTCAAGTGTGGTATGTTTGTTCGAATGTGCGTAAGAGGAAAATGAATTCCATAGATTAAAGATAAATTATTAAAATCAACTACCCAAAAAACCACTAAACATTTTTATATGATAGTCGACCATAATGTATAATGTGGTCGATGAAATGCAACGGTGGTTGAAGAATTTCATTGTAATTTACACCAGAAAAATTCAAGAACCCAGCAAAAAACCAACAAAAACAACTAATAACGATGGAAGAAAATAAATAAATAATTGCTTTTGCTGTTGTTGTTGTTGTTGTTATTGTGTCGGTTACTAATTTTTTGACATGCCTGTATTCTCTAACCACATAAAAAAAATGTTGATCATAATAAACACTGAATAACTACTGAATAACTATACTACCGTTCAACATCGTTCATAAGAGAATTGGATGTTTTGGTTATGCGAAACATTTTCTTTCTTTCATTTTATTTGCCCATTTAAAAACATCATATACACGCACAAATAAAAACAAACACACTGAACATGCAAGAATCGAATTGAATAGCAAAAAATACTGAATTGAGTTTCGTGAGAATAATGTTTTTCAAAGTAAAAGAATGAAAAAGAAGAAGAAGAAAAGAGGAAGATTGTGTTGATAGAATATTTTTAAAAAAATTATAGATTCTTATTATTCTTGTCTATGGCTGCATTTGATTCCTGAATGTGAATTTGTTGGCGTTGGTGGTTGATTTCAAAAGGCGCCAAAATATGTCGAGAGTCAAACAAAACAACCCATCCATCCATTCACTCATTGTATTTGCCTAATGTCCTTTTTAAAGTTTTTTTTTTAAATTTTGCATACTTTTTTTCTAATTGGCGATGAAAATGGCGTGCGTGTGTTTGTTGTTGGTGTTGTGTATTTTGGTGGTATTTTGAAATTTGAATATAAAATATGCATCATAAACAACAACAACAACAACAATAACCGAATTTAAACGGGCGACGAAAAAGGCATTAAATTTTTTTTCGGGGCTCAAAACACCATTAATTACCGAATTCTTTGTTAAAAAATTTTTCTTTCTTTCTGGTTTGGCATCAAACAAATAGAAAAAAAATTCAGCTCAAAACCCAAACTTGAAATTCTTTCATTTTTGTGTCATAAAAATTGAAGAATTTTTTTCGATAAAGAATTGCAATGCGTTTACAATGCAGTCAGCCAGATGACGACGACAGGTTTAATTAAGAAATACAATTGATATATTTAGTTGCTATCGATTGACAGGATTGTACACCCCTTCTCCCCCAAAAAAATTCAATCGAAAACATCCAATATGACATGTCTTAATTGTTTCAGGCTATAACACTGTCGAATTCTGTTGTTTTTTGTTTTGTTTCTAATTACAAGTTAGGATTATATTGGGATTAGGTTAATATGCTTACACACCGACACGCACACAGACAAAACATACATAGGAAAATAAAAGACATATCAAGAATTCATTCCCCGAAAGATGAGAATATCTACAGCTGTAAAAAAAGCTTTACAGCCCTATTTTTTTGTCGATGCAATAGTTGCGTGTGTGAGTAATGATACAAAATTCAGTTAGACAGTCAGTCAGAAAGGGAAAAATTCTGACAATTTAGAGATGAATCCATCTGCTTGAAACCCAGCTAGAATCAATTTCGTCAATAAATCTAATCGAAATAGGAAAAAAGACATGAAAGAACCATCGATTGTTATTGTTTAGGCACGAAATATCATCACAAGTTCGCGTTCTAATTGATTTTTATTTTGGTTTCACTACGTGCCCAATGAAATTATAGACGACTATAGAATGGTTGCATAATGAGCATTCAGTCATCATCCTGATGACATGCAATACTTCCATAAATGAATCACTGAACCTTTACTGGTTCAATAACAGAGTAACCCTCCTCATCAACGTTGTAAATGAGATCAAATGTCACATGTCAAACTTAAATATATATAAAAACTTACATAATCTCCATTCATATCAGTCCACTTATTCCAAGTGGTACCATTATCACGAGAATACTCGATCCAATATTCTTCAGCAAATTCAACACCCATACCATTACCAAAACGACCTTGTGTTGCAATAGCCGTTATAATATAAAATTCTTGTAGATCAACTTGAATCCATTCTTGTCCGGAATATGATGCGCTCAATTGTTTGGATGGACACCAAGCACCACCAGCTATTTCACGATTCAATCTAAAAAAAAGTAAAGAAAAAAAAAGAAAATATTCAGTTAGTTCTGAGTGATGACAAGCAACAACAGATTCTATGATTGGCATGGAATTTTTTTTTCGTTTGTTAAGAGTACAATTTGAGAAAAGAGTTTTTTTTGAAACTTTTTCATAAGTATACCTCATTATGAAAATAGCATTGGTATTTTTTTGCGTGTATACAGTGAAACACACTTGCAGCAAATTGGCCTCTCAAGAATTATTATTATTATTATTATTCATGAAAACAAAAAACGGAAAGATCAAAATGACACAAATCTTATACAAATTGAAAAAATTTCCATTATTTTCCTTGAAATTAAATGTTGAAAATGTTTATTAATTAATTGGCATACGAACGAAGCGAAAAAAAAGCACAGAGATTTTGGAACGGTCGATATATACACCTCTACACATTTTTTTTCGATCAGATTCCAAAATCTGTCATTTGCCGAAGTAAAAATTCTGCCGATTCTAGCTATAATCACAAAATATATGTGGCGACCATATGGTTTGAATCTCATAGTACCAAAAAAAAAAAAAAAACATTTCATCTAATCTAGTGAAACAATAAAAGAACAGCCTTCTTTTTTTCTCTCTATATACGAATCTGTAACCGACTAGAAATTAAACCTGGAAAAAAATGGAAAAATTTCATTAAAATAATGGTTGGTTTGTCAACAGCGACGACAACAAACAACAAGCAATAATAATAATATTCGATTAGAACCAACACACACACGAGAAAAGACAATTGAAAGTCGTAAATCAGCACAAATAAATGGTGTAAATATCCCGAATGGTAAATGAAAAAAACAATATTCCTTAGGTAAACTTTATAAGATTACCCAAACACCATTATCATCGTTCAAAGACACGTGTCCTGGAATGAAAATTATTTTTATTTATTGTCATCAAAAACCAAAAAACCAACAACAACAAGATACATTACTATCAGACACGAAACAATTCGTCCAGAACCAAAGAAAGAAAAAAATGATCAACGATTATGAAAACAAACGAATGAAAAGAATTAGAAAGAAAGAAATATTATGCAGTTTTTATATGAACTATCGAATCGATAAACATGCAAATTAGATTGGTGTTTCAAATGATAAGTGCGTGATAAACGTGTGTGTGTATACGGATCGAATATTACCGGTAGCCATATACATATGATGTTTGTTTTTGTTTGTTAGACGATATCAACGATCGAACAGGCAAACAACATACAGGAATTGTGGAATGATGCAAAAAAAAACATGAAACTCAAAACTTCCAACCAAACATTGAACATTTCAGGTGCACTTTAATAGATTAAATTGGTTACACAAAAAATGACAACAAAAAAAACAAATTCAACACTCAGGTGGCCTGGCACTATGGGATGTGAAAAGTCTAAATGTCTAACATTTTCATCTTAGCTTTCAGTGGCCAACGAAATGATATTCCAAAAAACGATAGAAAATTCAATGAAATTAAAAATAATAATAATCATTACCGAATCGATTATTACCCGAATGCAACAACAACGAAAAACATTAACAATGAAAAAAATGTAGCATCAGAAAGTTTTTTAAAGAAATAAGCGTAGAGGAGAGGAAAAAAATGTTAATTCATTAGCCGTTGGCTATAGACGAAATTTTTTTTACCCCAGATGCAATCAAATTCATAAATGTGATAGATATATTTAGGTAAAATCAACGAACAAAAAAAAATATAGATTCATTAAACAACATTTGCCTGTTCTCTCACATGACCATCATTTTATTTTGGCTACCTTAATTTTTTTTTTGCCTGATATTTTCATAAGGTCAAAAAATTTCGGTGTACCATTGATGACAGTAGTTTGTGGTCGGTTAGTTTCTATTTGATGATTGTTCGACCTTTATGCGTATATTGAATCAATGGCTGTTTGTTTCAGCCGGCAATTAATTACAAACAAACATTGTTTTTTTGTTGTTTTTGTTGTTGTTACTGTGGAAGCTTGTTATTAAACAAATTTTCACTTTCCTGTTTGTTGTTGTTTTTTAAAGTCAAAATCAACAACGATGATGATGATGAAAGCGGTAGCTAATGATGATGATGATGATGATGGTTAGCCATTTGTGCGTGTGTTGACTACCGTATGTGGTTTTCTGTTTTGTTTTGTTTTTTGTTGTTATCCCGGTTTAATGAAGAAGATCGATTCCATAGTAATTATTAGATAATAATTTTCCCATTATAAAAGACTATATCATCATCATCATCATCGCTGAAGAATCAATGCTACAATGATTTTGATCATTAATCTGACCAAATAAGAGAAAATTATGTATGCTAAACAACGACGATTATTGTATCATGTTAAAGCAAACTAAACAAACAAAAATCCTATTCCCATTGAAATAGTAATCAGAATCAATAATACAACAAAGGTAGATATTATAAG
>ERZ500997.220-NODE-220-length-15911-cov-6.621153_pt1 | contig 15911 bp, 18 predicted proteins | sample MGYA00248826_ERZ500997 | MGnify/ENA primary metagenome ERZ500997 (study PRJEB25958, sample SAMN03398524) | human skin metagenome | study: EMG produced TPA metagenomics assembly of the Human Skin Microbiome Metagenome (human skin metagenome) data set.
GATAAGATAAAATGAAAGACAATTAAATAGAAACAAACACACACAGACACACATATAGAAAGACAGAAAAAAAACAATGAAAGTTCAAGAATATTGAACTTTCAAGAATAATAAGTAATTAAGCGCAATACAGATTCTTCTTCCTTAATTTATTCAATGGCATTTCGTTTATTTAATTATGGTTGTCATATTTCACAACCGGATCTTATCATTGTTGTTGTTGTAGTAGGAATAAAAGTCACAGGTTAAAAGCCATTTGATGATTGGTGTTGTTGGTTATTGTTGTTGTTGAATGATTGTACATACCACTTCTTCTTCTTCTTCTTCATCTACATTCTTATCATCAATATTTTGTTCATTTTTTATCGAACGTGAATGATTTGATGATTGATTATGATGATTCATTTTATGACGTAACATTCGTATCGGTGTTGTTGGATAATCTATATTAATGAGAAAAAAAATGAAAATTAATTTCATCAAAATTTTAAAAAAATCAAAAAATTTACATTCACTTTCACTTGATTCAGTCAATGATGGTGTTCCTTCAGTATGTGTTGGTGTTGCCGTACCAATACTATGCGGTGGTGTCCATGTAATATTGCTACGAAGTGTACTACTACCCAGACCGGATGATGCAAATGAACCAGAACTATTTACCGTTGATTCATATTCCGGATGACTAATTTATAATATAGAAAATAAATAATAAAGATTTCATATCAATCAATGTATTGATGATCGAACCAAAAATGAAAAACCGAAAAAGCCAAAAAACAAAAAAATGTTCAATCATTTCGAATCATTGATATGATAAATTTGAATGATTAAAATAATAATGAAATATTCGAAACATTAAACCAACCTACTTCTGATCATTAATAAATTGTTGTTGTTGTTGTTGTTGTAATTGTTGTTTTTGGATCACACTTTGTATTATTGATTGTTGTTTATTAACAGTCTGTTTAATAACAGCAGTTTTAAGATATTTATTTGAATTATCAATACCACTGCTAAAACTATAACGAATTGAATTTGGTTGTGAATTTGTATTAACATTTGTATTTGATGATTGTATTGGCGGTTTATTATGATTTGTTTTCGGTTGTGTCATACCTGTTTTTTTAAGGAAGGAATTGTATCAAAATAAAATCAATTAATTAATCAATATGAACCGGGAAAAAAACATTTCAATTTAAAAAAGAAAGAATTTTAAATTTAAAAATTCCAAAACTAATCGAGCAATTAGTAAAAAAAAGTGTAAGAAAAAACAACAGAAAATTCTCACCGATAACCGAGTAAGATTTTTCGTGAATATTATTATCATTATTATTATTAGTAATAGAAGATGTTTGATTATTATTTAACATTTGACTAGTATTATTATGATTGGCGGTGATTATTGGTGGTCGTTTATTGGATGGTTTATTCAGTGCTATTTTTATGGTAAAAGAATTTTGAAAAGAATGCAGGAAAGATCGCAAAATACAGGAATTCGATGAATATCAAGATGCAATTGGAATTTGTTTTGTTTTTGTGTTTCAAGGAAATAAATTGACATTGGTCGCAATGAATGAATGAATGAAAACGAAATTGGAAATGACAAAGAAAGGATTAAATTATAAAATGTCGAAAACGAACAACATGATAACAACCATACGATCATCAATAATCATAAACAAACAAAATTAGAGAAAGAGAGAGAAAGAAGAAGAAGAAAATATTATCAAACATTCCACAGAACAACAAATCAAAAAAATGACAAAACAGAAAAGAAAAAAAAACATAGGAACAAACAAACAACATACCGAGACCTATGTAACTTGTAACCAAATTACGAAATTTTCGATGTTGACCTTTGATTTCGGGCAAATCGACTGATGGATTTTATTTGGTTTAAAGTTTTTTTAAAGTTTTTTTTAAATTTTTGTTTCGAAAGTAGCAGTAGAACAGTGGATAAGTAGTGATTTTGTAATAATAAAAAAAATTGATTTTTTTTTGGTTAGGAAGCATTAAAAGGTTTGTTAATGTGAGAAAAAAACGAAAAGAAGAAAAAAAAAACATTTGAAAAAGAAAGAGAGAGAAAAGAATAAAAGTTATGTCGATTATGTGAATTGAAAAGTGTGCGAAAGTTTATGATATCAATGAATTTAATAATAGAAAAAAAGAATCAATTTTTTCAAAAAAAGAAAAAAGTAAGTAAAACTTACGTGATGGAATTTTTCGAAATACTTTTGTACTCATAAAATCATGAAAACGTTGAGCATAAAAACCGGGCCTATGTACTGAAATTGTATCACCATCATGTAATACTGATTTCCATGTATGTTCTAATTTTTTTCGTAAACGATAACTTTGTAAAATATCAATAATACCGACATATAATAATAAACGTTCGCCTTGTGAATTTCGGGCTGGTATTCCACCCGGTCTGAATTGAATGATTGTTAAAAAAAAAATAAATTGTTTTCAAAAATAAATTCTCTCTTTTAATATTTTTTTTTTTTAAGAAAAAAATAAACATACGGAATATCCTCTTCTTGATCGATAGGATCGATTTCGGCTTGTATTGATTCAAGTGCAGTAGAAAATGCAGCTATTCGTTGTTTATTCGTTGATTTTTGCCTCACAAGACATGATTGTTTTTGATTGATATTATCCAATTGATTTGTATCTGAATTTTTACATAATTCTAATGCTGCTTGTTCAGCTTGAGCACGATAACGTTCTTCTTTTTCTTTGGCCGATTGATCAAGATTATGTACACCAACCAAAAGTGAATAATCCATTATTTTAAAACTTTCCAATACACGACAATCACGTTGCATTGTTTTAATCAATGCATTATATGTATCAACTTCAAGATATATGCCTTCAGGATGATGATCAATAAAATCTAAATCTTTATATGTTGGTGATGTTTTTTGTCGTTCATATTTATTTGCTTTACGTTTATATGTTGAACCTTTTAGATCATATTTTTGATGCATTTTAACATAACTTGGCAATAGATTATTCATAACAACAAAACGAACATTTTTTCCACCACAAATATAACAATATTGTCCAAAAAATTTTGGCAGTAATGTACGTGGATTTTGATTCAGATTCTATAATGATATATTTATTATTTGGAATTAAAGAACGAGAAAAAAAACATCAATAATAATAATAACAACAATAGCAAAACATACCATATAATATCCGGGTAATAATTTAAGTAGAAATTCTGCTTCTTTATGTTGAACAGTTTTAATAATAAAATTATCATCAAATGTTAGATAGAAAACACTGCCTGAAGCACCAGGATTTGATAGTTCACGTAATGGTTCATTACATAATGATAATAGATAATCATCCGGTTGTATACCGAATAGATCACGAAAATAACGAAAAGCAATCGGTGCATATACTTTAAATTTAAAATCACTATAATGATGAGCCGGTGTTGTTTGTGAACCTTCTTTATTAAATTGTACTAATTCAATTTCCATAAAATCTTTCATTAATAAATCACGTTCTGGTTTTGATGCTAATGAACCGACAGTATGACCAATACCTAATTGTATTGATCCCATAATCTGTGTGGTTGGAAATTTTTTATATGTAACTTGTCCTTCTTCATCCACTCTTCGATGACCAATTTTTCGTTCTTTTTCCAATTGTTTACGTAATTTTGATTCAGCCGATAATGGACCAGGTGTATTGGGTGTTTTTGGATCATCGATACTGCCACGACCACCAGATAATGGTACATTACTATTATCCATAATCTATAACAAACAAAAACATAAAAAAACCATATTCCGTAAATAAAAAAAACTAAACAAGAATCCAGAATTCATCTAATGTTATCCCTAAAATTTTATAATTTTGTTTCCAAATTTTTGTTTTCCTGTTTTCAAAATCTCTTATTCATTCAAATCATCCAATTCATACATACTTGTAATGGTGGTGGTTTCTTTTTCTTTGATAATGATGATGATGATAATGATAATTTACTATGATGACTATCATCTTTAATTGATGTAGCTATAAAATTTAAATATTATGAAAAAAAATGATAAGAAATTTTAATTTATTTTTTTTAATTAAAAATTATAATTTTACCATCATTCGATTGACGACAATGTAATGATGATGATGATGATCGTCGTTGTTGTTGTTGTTGTTGTTGATCATTTGTAGAAACATCATCAATTGATTTGTTTTGTTTATTTATATCTTGTTCAATCAATGTTGTTGACATTTTCTTCATTCATTCAACCAAACAACCATTTAAAAACGATCAACAAATGAAATAATCCACATTCATTGATTGAAATTATTTTTTGAGAGATGAGATTTTTTTTTTGCAGTGTTTCGTGTTTTATAAAAAGGATATTGCTTGTTTCTTTTTGTAGGAAATTTACAATCATTTACATTATCAGCTGATTGATAATATTATTGCTTTAATCAAAGAAAGGATTGGATTGATAATGGCGATTGATGATAATTACGATAATGGTGATGATGATTGGTGAATGATGATCAATCAATCAATTGATTAATCAATTTGATGAAAATGTCAAAACCATAAGAATTCAATTATCAATTGGCAAGTAAACAAAATTGATGATTTTTTCAATCCACAATCATTGAAAGGAAACCGAAATAATCAAATTGAAAGCGAAATTTTCCAGAAAAAAATATTATTCTTGTTATTTTCGAAAATTAAGATTGTTTATCTTCCTGAAATTGACCGATAGAAAACAACAACAACAAAACGAATGACAATTTGAGCCTGATTCACTTGTTTTCGTTTTTTTTCGCTTCCCACACAAATTTCTTTCGATCCTATCCTGTTTTGTTTGAGACAGATTTACACACACACACGCACACTGTAAATTGATGGATGAAAACGAATAAGATTTGTTTTTTAAAATCAAAATCAAAACGAATAATAAAAAAAATGAACAAGGAGGTGATTTTGATACACACCAAATAATAACACAGACTCTTTTTTTTTCTCATTCAAGATTATTCGATAGCGCCCTCTTCCGGTTCACGAATTTACTATTTCTTGATGAAAACAAACAAAACAAACAAAAAAATTCATTTCAAAGATTTAAGCAAAATGCTATAGAAGTTTGTTTTTGGTTGCACATTACCATATAATTGTACAAACAAAAATGAAATGAATCCACTGAACGAAAAGAGAAATAAAAAACGATCGAAAAATTCATATAAACCAAGAAGAATTTCAGAATTGCGTCGACGTCGTTGTCGTTGATAATAAATGTCCAACATATAGATTTCGAATGACGAATCTTTTTCCTTTATTTTTAATTCGATAATTTTTACCCTTGTGAAATGGTGTTTTGTCCGTGCCGTCGAGCATGTGTGTCCCGAGAAATTACTTTTCCAAATTGAAATTGAAAAAAAAAATCTACCAACCCCGCTTCCCATTATTATCGATGCTAAAAATATATCCCCGAATCGATATCCATTTGTGAATTTTCACAGTAATTCCTTCTTAAATTAATTAAATACAAATAATGATTTTTTTTAATTCATCGAAAAAAAACAAGAAAAAAGTTGTTTAATTTAATCAAAATAATGTTGTTGTTGATGATGATGATGATGAATAAGAATGAGAATGAAGTGAATTGAAAAGAAAGAGAAAAAAAAATCGAAAGAGAGAAAAATGAATCAAAAGTTTCAGCAATCGTCTTGTGTGTGGGTGGTTTACAAGTGTATTTTATGTACTTTTGTGGTCAATCAATGATGTAAAATAAAAGAAACAAAAAACTTTACAAAATTAAAAAAAAAATTGAATCAAGAAAAAAAGAGATCTGTTTTGTTGTTGTTGATGTTGTTGGAAAAAAAATCACCACAAAAAAATGATATAATACTTTTGTGTGAAGAACAAAAAATCTGAAATCAAAATGGGGAAAAAAAATCAAACAAACAAAAAATTGATGGGGGTTAAAAGGAAAGGCTTTTATATGACATATATACCAGGCAGAATGCCCGGCCAAAACAGAAAAGACTTGATTATGTGTGATGTGATAAGATCAAGAATCAAAAGCCAAAACAAAAAAAAATTTAAAGGTCAAGAATTGACAAGATGTTTTTTTCCCATAATGATGATCATTGATGATGATGATGATTAGGTTAAGACAAAATAAAATTTCTTCTTTTGTATGTGTGTGTGTGTGTGTGTATTTGTGTTTATAATTTAAAAAAACAATGATTTGGGACAATTTAAACTCGATTCGAGTTTTTTATGATGAACATCATTCATATGAATGATTTGTTGTGTTGATAATTTGGAAAAAAAATTTCATTTAAATATTGCATTTTGTTGAGATTGAAACAAATCAAATCTTTTCTTCACTATCTCTCTTTCGATTTTCTTCTTCGATTCATCACTCATTCATCAATTGATTCGATGATGTCTTTGTTTGATGATGATGATGGTGGTGGGGGTTGGTTGGATGTGTTGCTGATGACAGATCTTCAAACCAAACCGAATCAAAATTCACATTCCTTCAGATAATACTAATGTTGATGATGATAATACTAATGAACACAACAACAACAACAATTACAATCATCATATCTTCCCTTCCCCATCCAAACAAATGTGAACATCAATACATAGATAAATATTATGAGAGAGAAAGAGAAAGAGTATACCATTAATAAATTTACATATTAGAATCAAATAGGATAATTATCAAATAGAAATTCCTAGTGTTATGAATGTGTGTTTGTATGGGAATAGGGTATCCTAGCGATAATTAATGTATGTATGTAGGTAGGTGTGTTGGGACATTGAAACAAAAAAAAAGTTATTTACATCAAAAAAAAAATTAATTAATTAAAGATATATTTATAGAGAGCTAAATAGAAAAAAAAGAGGCGGCTAAAGATTAAATGAGAAAAGGTACTGGCTTAATGATTTGATGATGGTCAAAAACAACAAGTTCATGACCGAAGCAAAAAAAAAAAATTTTTCATCTTTCTCGACGTAATTGGTTAAAAAGAATCACTGTAAAATTCATATTGGCTGGCGACAACTTTGATGATGATGGCTGAACAAGTGAGAATGACCGAATGTGAATTGATTGGACTGGATTTCGGTATAATTATGATATTGGGTAGTGGTGTCGATTTTGTTGTTGTTGAGATAATGATGATTTTGTCGAGCTATGATTGTTGAGAGTGGACATACAATGACAGGTAGACACATACACATACACACACATATAAAGTTGATCGGTTGGTTATTATTCGTCAATGTTATTTCATGTTTGTTTGACACGTTTTCTTGGTGGACCCATTGGTGGCATCTGTTGTGTGACCAATGCCTTAAATGTTTCAGCAATTAAATGTGGCTGCCGTTGTATCATATTTTTCCAACCAGTTGTTTCCATTATGTCCGTAGCATGGCTATTGTTATTAGCAAAACTTTTGATCATTAATCAAGAGAATATTCAAAACGATTAAAAGCACATAGAAAAAATTTATAGGAAATTAATGTCTCAATGCATTAAAATGAATGAATCGAAACATTGGAATAGGGATATGGATTGCCAATGAACAAATAAAAAAGAAATCAACTTACGTATTAATAAATTCGATGACATAAGCTTTCAGTTGGCTAGCGCTATGCATATCTGCAAGAACAAGAACATCGGCTGCCGTTTCGACGGATAAATTCGAACAAAGTGATTCTTCACACATTACTTTCAATCTTTCGAGATCATACTGTTCAATGATAATAAATAACAAGAATAAGTAAAATTCATTAAACTATCAAAACATACTTTATCAGCAGCCGCTAAAAGATCGGCATCAAGTTTATCCAATGCTGGTGCTTTGCCCGTATAAATAAATCTCAACATTTCTCTTAAAACTTCGGGTTCCATATCAGTAATGTCTACCCTGTTTTGTTTCTTCTCTGCAAGATCATGTTGAAACATTGCGGCAAACACTGGTGATCTTGCCGCTAAAATAGCTTTATGGGCATAGAATTCTTTCTTATTCACACACAATATTACATCACTAAATTTTTGACTTTCGAACAATTGTGATAGATCATCCGATAGACTACATTCAGGTACTTTGAATTGTATCGAATTACTTTGTCCGGATATGTTGACAGAATCAGCTACGACGCTAACCTATTAATCAAGAAAAAAATTAGTTCAATAAAAAAATGAAAAATGGTAAAATTACTTCACAATATAGCGTTAGCTTATCATCTGGTAATAACCCGTTTGCTTCGTCTAGTAAAAAATCTCGACGAATAAATTTTTTAAAACCCCAATCTTTTCCTTGGACAAAACGATATGCACGCTGACTTTCTATAATTTTTCATGATTCAACAAAAATCCAAATCAGTAAAATATATTTTTTTAAATAAATTAAATTATATACGAACCCATCGCTTTGGTTTCTTCACGTTTGGCATTAAGTATTGAAAATTTAAATTTTGCTCGAACTTCGGTTTTATTACATGAGACTAGTAATAAATATAATGAAAGATAATCTTTACTTTCTTCATCCAATCCTTTTGGATTGACACGTAAACACCATTTAAGTTTATCATTGGTGCCGGCAGAAAATGTTGATGATTTTAACACTTCGCCCATCTCTTCACGACAAAAGCTAAAATTATTGATTGTCCACATGTATGAGAATTTGATCACTTTGACTTGTGTGTAGCACCAGCTTTCGGCCACCGGTGAATTCGTTTCAGAATTTGGTGGTGGCGATGGCGCTCTTGATGCCGTTGAGGCATTATTATTACTACTGCTACTAGAGCTCATACTATTCGATCCAATCGAACTATTTATTCCGCAACCAGCCGCACCATTACTTCCGCCGGCGCCACCACCACCAATACTGCTTCCCGAAGAGGCTTCCGTTTTTGATGTTTTTATAAGATGATTTATTTGAAAAATTTCAAATTTACGAAATTATGGATAATCTTGTTTCCAATGGAAAATTCTTCTTTATTTGTAAATCACTTTAGAGGTAGAATTCAGGCCAGAAAAAACAATCTACTGAACACACACACAAAAAAAAATAACAGATGATTTGGATCAATATATGCGTGTGTTGTTTATGTGTGTTCAGTAGATATAAAATTAGCACAAAAAATTGATGATGATTAATTTTTTCTTCTTCTTTTGATTATTGTTATTTGAAGAGAGAAACAGAAATATCGATGATGATGGATCAATTTGTTCTACATACACCAATCAATGATGAAGAAAAAGAGAAAGAAATGACAAAAATTAAGAACATATTTCTATTATTAATCTTAAAAAAAATCAAATTCATTCAATGTTTTATATGCACACAGAAAAAAAAGAGACAAATAAAAATGGAATAGCAAAAGACAGCCAGACGTCGTCGTCGTTTTTTGAATCAAAAGCTCAAATTGGCTAAAATAAAAATGTTGCTGTCGACTATTGAGCGCAAAAATTGATTCAATTCACCATTCATAAGTTAAGGATAATTTTTTTTGCTCCCTCATCAATTTTTTGCCCCCTTCTCTCACCATTCACCATCACCACTACTACTCATATACCATTTATGTGTTTTTACAGAAAAATCCTCATTCGACCTCGACATCACTCAAAAACCTGTATCCTTAATAAATGCTACTGCTATTTTTAATATCATTCTTCGCTGTTACTACTCCTATTTTTTTTATCCAAATGGCCTTCTGTTTTCTTTTCTTTCATTCATTCATTCAGCTTAACAACTACCAAATACAATACAATACAATTCACATTGGATTGGGCGAAATTCATGAAAATGATTTTGATGTTGATGACGATGAAATGGCCCCCGAAGAGGTCAACACATCAATATATCGTGTGTGTAAGTTTGTCGGTTGTGTGTAATGAGCAAGATCGAATTTTTTTGAAGGAAAAAAATTGAGAGAAAAGAAATCAAAAAAAAACTTTAAGCGCGCGCATATATTTAAGCCATCAGTTCAACAGTAAATAATATTTTTGCCCAAAAAGACCATATTCGAGGACACTGATCATCATCATCATTATTGATTCAAATCAGGCTGAACACAAAGCATTTAGTAGTGCAGGTTTTTTTTTGTTCACAAGCAAACAAGCGATAATACGCCAACTGTCAAAGGTGAACTCGAGGACATCAAAAAATACCAGCGCCACTGCATCATTTTAACACATGAGTGCTCGCGTGGGGTATATTTCTACCCCAGATTATACAAAAAAATTTTCTAAGTTCGAAATCGCTTAATGTTAAATCAATGGTGGGGTGAAAAAATACCCCACGCGAGCACTGGCGTTAGGATTTGATGCGCGAGCACTGATGTGTTAAAAGATTGATCAAACAAAAGACTTAAGATTTGTAAAAACAAAAACAGAACAGGATTTTAAATTACAAAAAAAAAATCAAATTTTCAAAATGAAATTCTACATTCTCAATAGATGATTTAAAGATAAAGAATTTTTCTACCTCTCTTTCTAAAATCATAAAAAGTCATCGACATTATCCGATAAAAGAATTCAGAACCAGAATTCAACAGAAACAGAACTAACCACCACCACCACCACTATGGAATTTTTATAAGATCAAACAAAAACAAAAAAAAGGGCATGACACTTTCGAATGTTTGTTTGAAGAATACAACAATGAAGCAAAGGAAAAAAATAGATGCAATGCAGACGACATTCTTTTCTTCTACAATGGTTGGATCCGGTCAATCTACAAAATGAACCAACCAACCAACCAAACTGCTCATCACCCTCATCATCATAGAGGAGACCTAAAGTTGAATGTTCTCATCATCATCGTTATTTGAACATCCACCATAGCATCACACACAAACACATCAAAACCCCATATATCATTTATTCTTGATGTTGTTTGTGTATCTAAATAGTTTGATGCTCTGGTTTCTTTCTCTCTCTCTTTATTATTATGCATTAATACACAAGAAATGAACTCAACTGAACTTTATCTTCTTCACATTTTCTATATAAAGATCGAAAGAATTATAATATTTTAAAATTTCTGGATTGAACCCAATCTTACTCAAAAAAACGAACAAAACTGAGAGATAACCTTTCTTTGTTAAAAATCATTCAGAAATAAACCCCCCACAAAAAAATGAACAGGATGAGGAGGAGGATGAGGTCAAGGTACAAATCGAAAAATTATCCGAAACGAAAATTTAAAAAAAAACAGATAGCCCCTGCCATTTATTTTGGCTGAAATTGCTCAACAATGAAAAAAAAGACGAATGAATGAATGAATTGAAGAAAAAAAACAGTCAGTCCACACACCTCGTCGTCTTTGCCATTCACATCATCGTTCTTTTTTTTTATTAAAAAAAAAATAAAAATCCAAATGTGTCGACATTGAGGTTGAGGTCAGGGCACTTTGGACCTTTATTTTCTATATTATCTATCAAATATATCCATCTATCTATCGGGTGTCGTAAGTGGCCTATGCTTTAGTTATTTTTTTTCAATGTATGATAGTTTTTCATATGTTCTCTCATCATTATCAAAACAACAAACTTTATATATCAAAAAAAAAATCATCGAAAAAAAAGCGAACAACAAAAGAGAACATGTCCCCAATAATTCACACAAACATACACAAACACCGCATCTACATGCATACTTAAATATTACATACGTAATGACTAATGAGGTCATTTCGTTTGTGTAGAGCACATGGCCTATCTCCTCTATATCCTAATACTATTGACAACAAACAACAAAAAATTCAGAGCGGCGATCCCAATTTGTTCATTACTTTGATTGTTGATGATCGATTCATAATATTTTGGGATGTCTCGACAAAATGTTCTAAATTCGATTGAAAGAATCGATACTATCGATCACAATAATTACGGTGGAAATGTGAAACGAATCCAGGACATATTTTACATAAGCAGAAAAAAACCTTGAATTATTTTTTTCTCTTATTTATTGAAATTATTATCAACTACATTGTGTACAAATCAATTTAGAAAGAACAAAACAAACAAACAAAAAAATGTTTGGAATTTCCTTAGCATATAAAATCAGATAATTATCAAAGTTTAATATATGAAAAGGGTTGAAATAGTTCGAAAACATCAATGTCAAATAAGTGCATTTAAATCCTGTGTACGTATAGGTGTGTAAATGATACGTAGTACATAAACAATGACAAATTTAAAATGAAATAAAAAAAATTTGCAACAATTGATATCATTACTGATTTCGGTATGATAATAGTTATAGTAATCATAGATAAACCGACCGACCTACACAATCAACCAAAACACTAACACCTCGACCTTGTCATCTAGGTTTATCATTTGAATTTTTTTTTGGTTGATAGAAAAACAACAATATTTATTAGCTCTTCATCAGTCTGAAAGATTATAGTTCGCTTTTTTTTTAAATGACGAATGTCATTTATGACGACAGATGATTAGAATACAAAGAAGAAAAAAAACGACGCATGCATTCATCGTCGAGACAAAAAACAAAAACAAAATACCAAAAAGCAAAAAAAAACTAAAACGTAACAGATGAGCAAATGATTCGAATCGAATTAGAATCAAACATATACAACAACAACAAAAAACCAGGCAGCCAAGAACAAAAAAAAACCTTGATATTTTTTTTCAACCTTCATCATTCATCTACTTCGAAACAAAAAACAATTAACAAAGAAATGGAACAAAAATTTTCATCGTCATCAAAATTAAAAGTAAACGAGTAAAGAACAATAAAGACAAACAATCAATAAGCTTAAAACACACAAACAAACAAAAATTTATTGATCATTGATAATCGGTATCATTCTGATTATTGTTGAATGATCATCAAAAATCAATCACAAAACACAAGGATGATGTCAATGATTGATAGTGATGTTGATGATGATGCTGATGGTAAAAATCAAATGGTAGGCAACCACGAAATTACAAGTATGACGACTATCAAGAACTATTTTCAAAAAACAAAAAAAAATCATAAACAAACAAATCGAATGAATTCGAACATTCGAAACCAAAAATTCGAACACATTCTTCCGACACAAACGTTCGAAAAAAAAACGCACAAATAAAAAGTTCTGAAAAAAATAAAACCAAACACACAATGGTGATGATGATGAAAGAGAATCAGATACTGATGATAATCACACACACACACAAAGTCTCTATTTTTGATTGAATTTTTCAATCATTAATTGTCGTCATCATCAACATTTTTTTTTTCAAAAAAAATGGTCGATTTTTTTTGCCACTCTCGAGGTATATGGAATTTACATTTACATAGATACACAAACACACACCTGTCGACAACCTTGACGATATTTTTATATATATTGTGTGATGAACAAAACAAATACATTTAAAAAAAACAGTGACGAAAAGTAAAGTTTTCACATGGAATCATTTTTTGGTTGAGAAAACCAAATAAAAAACTTACCAGAATTCTATTCTTTTTCTTCACAAAAATGATGATTTGATTTTTGTTTTTCTAACGATGACAATCGAATCAAGTAGCTTTAATCAATGATATTTTCAAACACGATAAAAACGTGCGATAATTGTGAAATGATTTATTTTGAAGACAAAAAAAGAAAAAAGGTTAACAAGCAGCAACAAATAGAAAAAACAAACGAACGAACGAACGAAAAAAAAACACAGTTCACCATCGACAGCCAAATTGTAAATGAAACGAAAATGTATCGAATATCACAGCAAAAATGATATCGAAAAGACCACACGCACACGAATGAGCAAGTTTTCTTTTTTGCTTGAGAGAAAAAATCGCTGCACAGAAATTGATACCACTACCAAAACTAATAGCTAGTTGCCTTTTTACTATCGCGATAGTGTTGTTCTTCACTATCGAATTCTACTATTTTTTTTTCATTTCTCGTTTTGTTTATAATCGAAAAATTTATCGATATTTAATTTTGAAAAAAAAATTCCAATCCGGTCAAAGAATCGTAAGCTAATTTTTAATTATCTGTAATCATCAGTTTTTTTCAATTGTACAATTTTTTGTTGTTAACCCTTTTCAAAAAAGCTACTTGTTGATCATTTACAAATTGTCATATTATCTAATTATCCTTTTTTTTCATTTCATTTATTTAATTATATTTCAATTGAATCAAAATAAATAAATAATTCGGTCAAATCGAATGAAAAAAAGGACTAAGCCATCTTTTTTTTGTTGTTGTTTGCCATCATCATTATCATCAACCTCAATATTGGAAAATAAATAGAATGAAAATAAATAAATAAATAAAATTTACAAAGAGAAAATCCCTGAACTAGATTGTCACCATCATTCGTTCTTTCGTTTGTTTTGAAAAGAAAATTAAAAAAAATAGACTTTGTTTCAAAATATTGAAATTATCATCACAAGAATTTAAACTTTATCAAATCAAAAACATAAACGTAACAAAAAAAAAAAAAAAAAATCGAACATATTTCGAAACATTCGAATTCGAATCCACTATTTCGATCCAAACTAGCCAAAACGGCTAATCTTAGGTCATAACATCAATTTTTTTTTTGTTTCTTCAATTCATTCATCCATTCTTTTCTTTTCGTTTTTCAATTCAAAAAAAATTGATGCCATTCATCATTCATAATATTATTTTAGGCAAGAAAATCTTTTTTTTTCTTTTTTACTTAATTTGGTTCATCAACTCATTTCGCATCATCTTAACTCATCCCGTTCTTTTTTTCCCTTGTTGTTGAAGATAGAGAGATCATAAACACATCAACTTCATCATCATCATCATCATCATCATTCGGGTTTGTTTGTTCTATTTTTTTTCGATCGAAACAACGACAACAACATTTAAACGCATATAGTTGATATGCTCAATATGCGTTCGTGTGTGTGTGTGTGTGTGTGTATGAAAGGCTATCGAGGTTGAGATATTTAAAATAAAATTAGGATTTCGACAATAATAACATCAACACATTCCACCCCCATATTCGTGTGTGTGATTAACCTTTTTTTCCAGAAAGAACGGCAAAAGAGAGAGAAAAAAATTTTTTGAAACCAAATTAATTTTTGAATAAAATTCAATTCAATTCAATGAATGATGATAAAATATTTTTACCTCAAAATAGAATGGAAAAAAAACATAAACAAAACATTAACCCAAGTAAAGCCGGGTTCACACCCAAATCTATCCGAGGTCATTTCAATCTTTGTTTCGTTAACAAAAGAATGAAAAATTATCTTCCGTGTATAAACCAAATGTGAATCCAAAATACCCTGATACCCTACCATTGAAAATAATGTCCTTGCTCTCTCTCTCTCTTTGCTTCTTGCTTTGACCCCGACCCAAAAAAAAAAAACGAAACAAATTTTACAATTAAGGTCAAATTTATGGATCGATCGATCCTGCATTCATATATATGGTCTCTCTCTCTCCAACAACAACAACAAAGATAAGGTTCAAGGTTCATCATATGGTTTTTGTTGTTTTTCGTTCGTTCCAAAAAGGTAATTTTTATCTGTCATCTATCTATGTAGAAATAGGTGACAGATTGATTGTTATGATATCTATTGTCATTTTTTTTTTTTTTTTTTGGTACATTAAAGCAAGAGAGAAAGATGATAATGATGAGGTGAGTATATGTGTGTGTGTGTGTGGTGTCTATATTTATATGTTTGACCCGGTCTAATTTTACTTTTATATCAGTTTTTCATTCATTCATAGATCCATGAATAACAATGATAATGTTGTTGACCTAATGTTTGAAATAAATAAAAGGGGAAAAATATTTGCTATTATTATAAAGCTTATAAATTCATTTTAGTTCAGTTTTTTTTGTTTTGTTTGATTCATTCATTCATTAAATTTGTATATTTATAATGAAACATTGATCA
>ERZ500997.221-NODE-221-length-15902-cov-6.746198_pt1 | contig 15902 bp, 1 predicted proteins | sample MGYA00248826_ERZ500997 | MGnify/ENA primary metagenome ERZ500997 (study PRJEB25958, sample SAMN03398524) | human skin metagenome | study: EMG produced TPA metagenomics assembly of the Human Skin Microbiome Metagenome (human skin metagenome) data set.
ATACATAATTCACACAATGATGATAAACAACGTATTTTTACCAATGTATTTTCGGGGTTTTTTAAAAAAAATGATGAAATTGTTGTTTCGATTTTTTTTGTATGTGCGATGTTTGTTTGATTGAAATAAATGAAAATTTTGATTCGAAAATGATGATAATAAAAAAATTTTGTTTTTTTTTCAGTGTGACTTATAGTTCAGTTAGGTTAGGTTGCTATGACTATGACTATGCCTGTGATTTATAGTTGAGTGAGGTTAGGTTAGGTTGCTGACTGACTATGACTATGACTATGGCTATGATGTTCATAGTTCAGTGAGGTTAGGTTGCTGACAATTTTATAAAAAAATTGAGACAAAATTTTTTTTAATTTTTTTTTAATTTTATTAATAATATAAATGTAAAATGTATTTGTAAAATATGAAAACAAAAACAAAATAAAAATAAAAATATAATGTGGTTAGTAGTAATGGTTAGTTTTAGTTATAATATAAATAAAGTTTATTTGGGGAAAGGGTTAATGGCTTTTTTTTGGTGGAAAATTAAACCGGGATATCATTGAATTGAATTGATGATGAAAGTTTATTTAAATAATTTATCCGCATTCACCCATAATGAAAAGAAATATTCTTTACGTTTCAATAATGAATGAACAGTATAAGATTCAACACGTGCTTCAACATTAGCTTCACGCATCCATGATGTTGTTTCGGATGTTGTAAATGATAATGATAATGTATCATCACGTTCTAAATGTTCACGTTCAGCTTCTTGTTCTTCAAAACCAGGTGGCCTTATCACTGTTATTGGTTCTTCTGATTCTAATGGATCCGAAAGACCAATTTCATTTTCAGCCATAACCCTTATTTTATATGAACGATTTTCTTGAAAATCTTTTATCTGTAAACGATGTACAGTTGAATCAACTTTACCAACTTGTATCCACATTGTACGACGTGCATCTTTTGCTGCAATTACATAACCAGTAATTGGTGAACCACCATCATATTCTGGTTTACCCCATTCAATCATTATTGCACTAGGACTAACTGAACGCATTTCTAATGGTGCTGTTGGTATACCAGGTGGTGTTGCATCTTTACATAATTGTACTGGATATTCAGATTCTAATGGATCACTTTGTCCAAGTGCATTTTCAGCCAATACACGTATATTATATTCATATTTGGATGATAAATTCTGTATTGTATATGATAATTGATCTGGATTAACAATTGCTTCTCGTATCCATGTATTTTCAAATGTTAATTTTCTTTCAATTATATAATTAGTTAATTCTAAACCACCATTTGATAATGGTGGTTTCCATACAATACGCAGCGATGCATTTGTCATTTCATTCAATTCTAATGGACCGATTGGTGGTGTTGGTGGTCCATAACGACATTTAACGGTTATCTTTGTTTCCGGATAATATGGATCACTCCATCCAATTTCATTACGACATGTTATTCGTAATTCATAGGTTTTTTCTTTTTCAAGATTTTCAATTTTGGCTGTTAATGTTTCACCATCAACTGTTGTGGATTTTTGCCATTCTTGTACGTTAATACTATCATCATCAATATCATCATTTGATTCACGTGTTTCAATAAGATATTCGATTAATGATGAATTTCCATCATATTCAGGTGGATTCCAATGCAAATTAAATGATGATTCAGTATGATCACTTGTTTTTATTGGTCCAGTTGGTGGTGATGGTCGTTCTAATATTTTTCTACAAAGTACTGATTCAGTCATTGCTGGATCACTTATACCAAATTCATTTATTGAACTAACACGAAATTTATATCTTAAACCAGCAATTAAATGACGTATTGTATGTGAAAATTCATTACCATTAACTTGTGTAACTTCAATCCATTCTTTACCCATACGAGTTTCATATTTTTCAATCAAATAGAATAATATCGATGAACCACCATCATCTTTTGGTGGATTCCATGATAATTCAATAGAATTTTCACCACCCGGTACACAACGTATTGGTTGTTCAGGTGGACCAGGACGTTTCAACATTCGTAATTCAAAATCATATTTACGTTCACCAGCTGAATTAATCAAATGTAATGTATAAATACCGGCATCTTCGAATGAAAAATTTTTTATCAACAATTTTGTTGTTCCTTTTTCATTATTATCGATCAAAATATTCATTGTATTACGTAATTTCAATGCACCTTTATACCAATTAATTTCTGGTTCAGGAAAACCATAAATTTCACATTCAATTAGATGTTCATTTCCTTGTTTAATTTTAGCTAAAATAGCATCATTATTAAACCTTGCATATGGTTTTTCTTCAACTAATAATTTTGTTCGGGTTATTGCTTCACCAATATTATTTCGTGCAATACATTTATAATTACCAGACCATTCAAATGAACATTCTTTTATAATTAATGTTGATGATGAATGTTGTTGATCATATTTAATAATAATATTATCATTATTTTCATCAATTTGTTCATCATTATGATACCATTCAATATTAGGTAATGGATTACCAATTGATTTACATTCAAATGTTGTTGTTGCAAATGGTTGTGTACGCATTACACTTGGTAATGGTTGAATGAATGTTGGCGCCATTTGTAAATCCTGTTCTTCCATTATAACCGGTTCACTTTCCATTGATGGTAATGATTTACCGGCTTTATTTATTGCATAAACACGAAATACATAACAAATTGAATGTTTAAGATTACGAATTTTTACATGTTGTTCATTAATAAATTCATTATATTCTTTCCAATTTTTTGCTTTCAATTCTTTATATTCAACCAAATAATTTGATACTGGTGAACCATTATCTTTTTTCGGTGATTGCCATACTAATATTAATGAATTATTTGTTATATTCATTGGTTCTGGACGACTTGGTGGATCTGGTTTATCAATGATGAATAATTCAAAATGTGTAATGTATTGGCCAATTGAATTTTCTAAACTCAATTTATAAAGACCAATATCATCATCATCAAAATTTTTAATTGTCAATATTGTACGGCTCATCATAATTTCGACTGAAGATTTTTTCGATGTTTTTATTATTTTACCCGAATGATACCATTCTGCTTTTGGTGATGGATAACCTTCATATGAAATATCTAATGAAAAATTTTCACCACGTACAGCTGTAAATCTTCTTGTATCCGTAAGTACTTTTGGTGGTGTTAGTACGGAAAGTTTCCCAGTGGAACGTTGTCCATTACAAATTGCCGTATAATAACCACGATCTTGTACATTAACATTTTTAATGATTAATTTTTTATGTTTACCAATCGTACTGATCATCATACGATTACCATCCGGTTCAATAATTTGATCATCTTTCATCCAAACAATATCCAAATTTTCATCAATAACTTCAACCGATAATGTTGCTGTTTCACCTTCATTTACATTAAAATCTTTTAATTTTAATAAAAATACTAACGGTTCTTTTGATACATTTAATTGTGTTTCAGTTTGATCACCTTTTGCCATACAAATATATTCACCCATATCGGTCATTCGGGTATGATGAATAATTAGTTTTCGTATTGTACCATCGGAAATCATTTTAATATTTGATGTTTCAATTAATTCTTCACCATTATGATACCAGAATACATCAACATCTGATCGGGAAATTTCTACTGTAAAAATTGTTTCACAATTTTCATCGATCCAATATTCATCATCTAAACGTTTCAAGAATTCTGTTGATGGATATGATACTAATAATCGTGCTTTTGATGTTTGTTGATTTAATAAACAAGAATATTCACCAATATCTTCTAATTTTGTATCTTCAATCGATAATGTTTGTTGTTTACCATCAATATCCAAATAAATACGATCATCAAATGAAATTGGTGATTTATTTTTAAACCATTGTAATATTGCATCACCTTTTGATACTTCAACAATGAATTGTGCTTTATCACCATATTTAACATTACAATCTTTAAGATCTTTTAAAATTTCAGCTGGTAATTCAATAACTTCTAAATAACCAGTACATTTATCTTGTTCCAGAACACATGTATATTCACCTTGATGTGATACTTTTGCTTTTTTAATTAATAATTTTCTATAATGACCATCTTTAATCATTTGATAATCATCATTATTATCAATGGGATCGATTGGTTCACCTTCTTTCAACCATACAACATCATCTTCTTTTGTTGTTATTTTTACCGAAAGGAATGTTTTTTCATTTTCATATACTTCAATATCATTTAAACGTTCTAAAAATTTTGGTATTTTTCTGATTACTTCGATTTGTTCTTCATATTGACATTCGCCATATTGATTTCGGGCAACAACTTTATATCTTCCTTCATGTAATGATTTAATTAAATTATTTATAGCCAATGTACCATCATTTTTATGTTGTCGTATTAAACATTTGGATGATGGTAATATATGATCATCATTATAATACCATTTGATTATTGGTTGTGGATAACCTTTTACGGTTGTTTCCAATAATAATTGATTACCTTCTTGTAATTTTACTGATCGGAATCGTTTTGTAAATGTTGGTTTTTCAATTTTTTCCTTATAAACAACATTGAATTTGGTTTGATTTTCACCATCCAGATTTTGTGCACATATTTCATACGGGCCATCATCATTTTCATCCGTTTTTAAACATTGGATACGATAATGATGAAAATATTCATTTGTTTCTAAATGTTCAATATTGAATTTATCCGTACTGTAAATAATTCGACCATTTTTAGTTAATTTTAATCGTGGTTTTTCAAATGAATATACAGTAAATTCAATATTGAATGGTTCATTCATATTGATTTCAATATTATCATCGAATTTGGAAAATAATGGTACATTTTTTGGTTGTTCATCATCTTTAAATGGTAGATTATGGAAATAAATTTCTTCATTCATGAATGACATTTGACCATCAGCTTCCAATGTAAATGTTTGTTTAGTTGAACCGGCCATATTTTTCATTACAATCGAATAAGTTCCAGTATCAAAACTATAAACTTCATCAAAATATAAATGTAGCTGGTTATTTTCATCACAGAATAATTTTATTCTTGAATCTGGTTGTAATGGCCGTTGGTCTTTGAAACAAACAAAATGCATCGGGAATGATCCTTCGAATTTAAAATTCAATATTAATGATTGACCGGATTCAACTTTAATCATTTCATCTGGTCCATCAATAATTTCGGGTGATTTTTTCCTAATTAAAATATGTTCAGCAACTTGTTCTTCTGTTTCCATAAATTCTTTTAATGTATCATCCAAATATAATGTATATGATGTTTCATCAGTCAAGAATTCAGCCGGTACGAAACCAAATTCTTTCGTTATCTTCTTTCGTACAAACCACCAATCTTGATTTACACGTTCAACAACATAAATACGATCACCTTGCCGCAATGACATTACGTTTGGTATTTCCGATGTAACGGAAAATTTACTAATCATTTCTTCAATCATTTTTGATTCCAATAAATGTTGATCAATTTTTGATTCAATTTTTAATTTAAGTTCAGCTGATGCTTCATCAAAACCCTGTTCTGGTTTTGTTTTGGTTGGCATGGTCAATGTATATGATTCATCAGATATTTCATCACTTGTTTTGGATTTTTTTGCTTGTTTTTTAATTAGAATTTCTGTCGATATATCTTCACTACCGCTATCATATTCAATCGTTTTGGTTATATCTAATGATGCAAACGCTGATTGTTCATCAAATTCTGGTTTCGGCATACGGAATGTTTCTTCAATCAATTCTTCATCCGTTTCATCGGTTTTAGATTTTCTTTTTAATTTTATCAATTGTGCAATAGTTTCTTCTTCTTCTTCGGCTTGTTTTTTCAAACGAATAATTTCCGATACTGATTCTTCTGTTTCGGATTCTTGACTTGGTTTTTTCGTTAATCGATATGTGGATTCTTCAGTTTCTTCAGTTTCACTTTCTTCACTTGGTTTTTTCTTTAATCGTACAATTTGTTCTTCAATTTCAACAATATCTTCAACTTGTTTTATTAGCGTTACCGTTTCTTTTACACCAGATTCCTCATCTTCAAATTCTGGTTTTGGTTTTCGTAATCGTAATTCTACTTCTTCATCGACTGTTTCATCAGCTTTTGGTTTTCTGATTCGAAACGTTTCCGATATTTCATCCCCTTCTTTTTCTTCTTCTTCAGCTTCGGATTCCGATTTCACCGACGATCGTTCTTCATCCGATTCTTCAGGCATTTCAACTTTTGGCTGTAATTCTTCTTCCTCGTCGGATTTTTCAGATTCTTCTTCTTCAGATTCTTCTTTTCTCGGTTTACGTCGATCAACAATTTCTTCAATAACGGTAACATCATCTACAACCAAATCATCCACTGATATATCGATTTTTTTGGTTATTTTCAATTCAGCACTTGCTTCTGAAAATGAATATTTTTTCGCTTTACCCGGTAATTTAACAGTTACTTCATCTGAATCAATAATTTTTGGTTCTTTTGATTTTTTTGATTTTCGTTTGATTATAATTTCGGTGGAAATTTCATCATATTCTTTTGTTGATATTTCTAATGTTGCTTCAGCTGATGCTTCATCATTAACTTTTGGTCGAATAAATTTTATTGTTTCTTCAACCGATTCTTCGTCTGGTTGTTCTTGTTTTGGTTTAGCCAATTTTATCGTATGTAATGCTGATTGTTCTTCTTCTTCCTCGTCAGGTTTACCTAACCGAACGACTTTTTCAACTGTTGTTTCTTCATCAGGTTTTTCTTCGGGTTTTTTCTTCAATCGTACAATTTCATCAATCGTTTCTTCTGGTTTTTCTTTAGGTTTCTCCAATTTGATTGTTTCTTCCACTGTTTCATCTTCTTTTGGTTTTGATTCGGGTTTCACTGATTCTTTACGTTTCAGTTTCATTTTCTTTGGTTTTTCCGTTAATTTTGGTTCATCTGGTTTAACAATATCTTCATCAATAGGTGGTTTCATTGGTGGTTTTGTTACTAATTTTTTCTCATCAATTTTTTTCGGTTCTTCTGCTTTCGATTCAATTATATCGGTAGTTTTTTCGTCTACAATTTTCACCTCTTCGGTCATACCTTTATCTTCTTTCGTTAATGTTTCGGTTGTTTCCTTAGATTCGGGTAAATCTTTGGATGGAATTCTTTTCGTTGTTTCAATATCGACCGTGGAGATAATTTCTTCGGGTTTTTCTTCCTTTGGTTCTTCTTCTTTAGGTTTTTCTTCAAGTTTTACACTTGATTTTCGTCGAATTATTTTCTTTGATTTTTCCGGTTGTTTTGGTTTGGGTTGTTCAATAACATCTTCAACAAGTGGTTTTTCTACCGGTGGTAATTTTGATTCAATTTTTTCATCGGTAATCGGTGTTTTAACACTTGATTTTCTTCGTATAACTTTTTTCGGTTTCTTCATTTCTTCTTCCTCCTCTTCTGGTTTTGTTTCTTCAATTTCTTTTGGTTTTTCAACTTCTTCTTCTTCAACTTGTGGTGATATTTTAATAATTTTTTCTGCCGAAACTTCATCCGGTTGTTCTTCTGGTTTTTCTTTTTTCAATTTAATAACTGTTGCTATCGTTTCGTCAGTTGATTCTTCATCTTTTGGTTTTTTCAATCGTATCACTTGTTGAACAGTTTCTTCTTCTTCAGGTTCTTCATCAACTGAAGGTTTCAGTTTGATTACTTCTTCAACTGTCATTTCTTCTGGCTGTTCTTCTGTTGGTTTTGGTTTCAATTTTATTGTTTGTTCTTCTGTCGGTTCATCTTCGCTTGGTTTTGATAATTTGAATGTCACTTTTTCTTCTTCTTCTTCAGGCTTTGGTTCTGGTTTTTCTTCTTCTGGTTTTGGCTTTTCTTTTTCTTCTTCAATTGGTTTCTTTTCTTCTACAGTTATATCCGGCTTAGATTTTCGTTTGATACTCAATTTTTTCGGTTTTTTCTCTTCAGTAATTTGTGTTACAGTTTTCGGTTCTTCCTTAAGTTTTTCTTCAACAATTTTCTTAGGTTCTTCTTTCGGTTTTTCTTCTTCAGGTATTGGCATTTCTTCTTTTGGTTTCGGTTTTTCTTCTTCGGGTTTCTTTTCCTCCATAATATCCGGCTTTGATTTTCGTTTGATGCTCAATTTTTTCGGTTTTTTCTCTTCAATTTCCTGTGTTTCAGTTTTTGGTTTTTCTTCAATCTTTTCTTCGATAACTTTTTTCGGTTCTTCTATTGGTTTTTCTTCTTCAGGTTGTTGTTCTTCAATTTGAGGTGTTTGTCGAACAATTTTTTCAACCGAAATTTCTTCTGGTTCTTTAATCTCTTCTTTCTTTAATTTAATCACTTCTTCAATCGATTCTTGATCATCGATTGGTTTTTGCAATCGTATCACTTGTTCGACAGTTTCTTCTTCTTCAGGTTCTTCAACAACTGAAGGTTTTAGTTTGATCACTTCTTCAACTGTCATATCTTCAGGCTGTTCTTCTGCTGGTTTTGGTTTCAACTGAATTGTTTGTTCTTCTATCGGTTGTTCTTCACTTGGTTTCGGTAATTTGAATGTCACTTTTTCTTCTTCAGGTTTTGGTTCTTCATCTTTTTTCGATTTTGATTCTTCTTCAATTGGTTTCTTTTCTTCTACTGTTATATCAGGCTTAGATTTACGTTTGATACTCAACTTTTTCGGTTTTTTCTCTTCAGTGATTTGTGTTTCAGTTTTAGGTTCTTCCTTAAGTTTTTCTTCGACAACTTTCTTAGGCTCTTCTTTTGGTTTTTCTTCTTCGGGTTTCGGCTTTTCTTCTTCAGGTTCTGGCTTTTCTTCTTTGGGCTTTTGTTGTTCCTCTGGCTTTGGCTTTTCTTCTTCGGGTTTCGTTTTTTCCTCTTCGGGTTTTGACTTTTCTTTTTCTTCTTCTGGTTTCTTTTCATACATAATATCTGGTTTAGATTTTCGTTTGATACTCAATTTCTTTGGTTTTTTCTCTTCAGTAATTGGTGTTTCAATCTTCGATTCTTCCTCAATTTTTTCTTCAACAACTTTCTTAGGTTCTTCTTTTAGTTTTTCTTCTTCTTTTGGTTCTTCAATTTTTTCTTCAACTAATGGAATTTGTTTCACAATTTTTTCCACTGAAATCTCTTCTGGTTTATCAATCTTTTCTTTTGGTTTCAATCGAATTACTTCGTCAATTTGTTCGACAATTTCTTCTGTTGGTTTTTTCAATCGAATCACTTGTTCGACAGTTTCTTCTTCTTCAGGTTCTTCATCAGCTGAAGGTTTTAGTTTGATTACTTCTTCAACGGTCATATCTTCAGGTTGTTCTTCTACTGGTTTTGGTTTCAATTTTATTGTTTGTTCTTCTGCCGGTTCTTCTTCACTTGGTTTCGGTAATTTGAATGTCACTTCTTCCTTTTCTTCTGGTTCTGGTTTTGGCTTTTCTTTTTCGGGTTTCGGTTCTGGTTTTTCCTCTACAGGTTTCTTTTCATCCATAATATCCGGCTTTGATTTTCGTTTGATGCTTAATTTTTTCGGTTTTTTCTCTTCAGTAATCTGTGTTTCAGTTTTCGGTTCTTCCTTAAGTTTTTCTTCAACAACTTTCTTTGGTTCTTCAGGCATTTCAATAATTTCTTCCGATGTTGTTGTTTCAATCGTTTCTTCTTTTTGTTCATCAGGTTTCTTCAATTCAATTATCGATTCTTTTCGTTTTGGTTTTTCTTCCATTGTTTTCACTGTTTCAATTACAGGTGATTCTGGTCTAATCACTTCTTCTGGTTTGATTTTTTCCTCTTCTTTTGGCTTCTCTTTTTCCACTAATTTTGTACTAGATTTTCGACGAATAACTTTATTCGGTTTTTCTTCCTCTTCTTCGGGTTTCTCTTCGGGTTTTGGCTTTTCTTCTTTTGGTTTTTCTTCGTCTTCCATTTGTGGTGTTTGTTCAACTACTTTTTCCACTGTTATTTCGTCCGGTATTTCAGTTTTTTCTTTTTTCAATTTTATTACTTCATCAACATCAGTTTCTTCTTCAGTTAGTGTTGGTTTTAATCGAATCACTTGTTCAACAATTTCTGGTGATTCTTCTTTTACTACCAAAGGTTTTAATTTGATCACTTCTTCGACTGTTGTTTCTTCCGCTTCTTCCACTGGTTTTGGTTTCAATTTTATTACCTGTTCTTCTACCGGTTGTTCTTCACTTGGTTTCGGTAATTTGAACGTTACCTCTTCCTTTTCTTCTTCTGGTTGTTTTGGTTTTTCTTCTTGTGGTTGTGGAAATTCAACGATTTTTTCCATTGTTGTTGCAGTAACATCTTCAATCAAATCTTTTTTCTCAATTTCTTCGATTTTCGGCAAAGATTCTTTACGTTCGGGTTGTTTAGTTTCAACAACCGGTATCTGTGCAGGCGCTTCTGATTTGATTTCATCTTCTGGTTTTGTTTCTGGAACCTGTTCTTCTTCTTTTGGCTGTTGTTCCAATTTAGTACTTGATTTTCGACGAATAATTTTTTTCGGTTTTTTATCTTCATCAATCAATGGTTTTTGTTCAACAATTTCAGCCGTTGAACTGATATCTGGTTCTTCGAGTTTTTCTTCTGGTTTCAATTGAATTGATTCTTCAACAATTTCTTCAACAGTTGGTTTTTCCAATTTAAAACTAATTGATTCAATTGGTTCTTGTTCTTTGTCTTCAGCAGTTGGTTTCAGTTGAATTACTTCTTCCGTCGATATCTCTGTGGATTCTTCGGGTATTTTTGGTTCATCCACTTTTTCTTCTTTTGGTTCTATCGGTTGTCGTTGTTCTTCTTTCGGTTGTATCACATCAATTTCAGGTTTCTTTTCATCCATAATATCGGGCTTAGATTTTCGTTTAACACTTAATTTCTTTTTCTTCTTTTCTTCAATTACAGTGGTTGTTTCGACAACTTTTTCTTCCACAATATCTTCTGGTTCTTTTGGTTTTTCTTCCAATTCTGGTTGTTCAACTGATGGTTGTTCTTCACTTGGTTTCGATACGGTTTCGGTAATTATTTTCGTTTCAATTTCTAATTTTTCTTCTGGAATTTGTTCTTCTTCAGGTTTTGGTTCTTCAAAAATTTTAACACTTGATTTTCGACGTAAAATCTTTTTTGGTTTCTTTGGTTCATCATCAATCGTTTGTGGTTTTGTTTGTTGAACAATTTCTTCTTCGACAGAAACAATTTCTGGTTGTTCAATAGTTTCTTTTTTCAACTCAACTACTTTTTCAATTGATTCGACAGTAGGTTTTTCTTGAGTTTTTGGTTTCAATTTGATAACTTCTTCAACCGTTGTTTCTTCTTCAGGTTCGATTGATGGTTTCAACAATTTCAATGTTTCTTCGGTTTTCAGTTCTTCGAGTGGTTTTTCCTCTGGAAATTTTTCCGGTGATTTCTTCTCTTCTTCTTTTGGTTTTTCTTCAATTGGAATTTCCAGAATTTCTTCCGAAACAATTACCTTTGATTGTTCATCAATTTGTTTATCTTTAGGAATTTCTTCCATTCGTGATTCAACTAATTCTGGTTGTTTTGCTGTTTCAATCGATGTTTGCATCACAACAGGTGTCGCTGTGGATATCAATTCTTCGGGTTTAATTTCTTCTTCTTCACTTGGTTTTTCTGGTTGAGATTTTCTACGAATAATTTTTTTCGATGGTCGTTTTGGTTTATCTTCTGTTGTTTGTTGTGGTTGTTCAGGTTGAATCAAAACTTCTGAAGGCTTTTCTTCTTTTGGTTCTTCTGCCACTGATTCAACTGGTTGCGGTTTTTCTTCACCCGGTAATTCAATAATTTCTTCACTTACTTTTACTATTGTTTCATCATCAACAGTCAGATCTTTTTCTTTAATTTCTTCTAATTTTGGTTTTGAATCTTTACGTTTTAATTTTTCGATTACTTTTTGTGTTTCAATTTCAACCAATGATTCTTTTGGTTCTGGTCGGATTTCATCATCTTCTGGTTTTGTTTCCTCAATAAATTCATCTTTTGGTTTTAATTCAATCAGTTCTTCGGTAACAATCGGTTCTTCAGGTTTTTCTTCACTGATTTCTGGTTTTGATTTTCGTCTAATTTTCTTCGATGGTTTCTTTGGTTTACCATCTTCTTCAGGTTTTTCTTCGGTTATTTCTTCCTCAGGTTTCTTTTCTTCATCTGGTAATTCAATTATTTCTTCTGGCCTTTGTTCATCACCCGGCAATTCAATGATTTCTTCAGTGACTTCAACTTTTGTTTCTTCGCTGATTTCTTTATCTTCTTTTTCCTCTTCCAATTTTGTCACTGATTCTTTTCGTTTTAATTTTTTCACAGTTTTCTTCACTGTTTCGACATCTAGTTTTGTTTCTTCAAGTTCTGGTTGAATTTCTTCATCGGGCTTCTTCTCTTCAATAATTTCATCTTTTGGTTTTAATTCGATCACTTCTTCAGTAGTCACAGGTTTCGATTCTTCAATTTTTTCTTCCACGATTTCTGGTTTAGATTTTCGTCTAATTTTCTTGGAAGGCTTTTTTGGTTTACCTTCTTCAGGTTTATCTTCTTCGGGTATTTCTTCATCTGGTTTATGTTCTTCGCCAGGCAATTCGATTACTTCTTCAGTCACTGCAATTTGTGTTTCTTCAATGATTTCTTTGTCTTCTTTATCTTCTTCCAATTTCGGGACAGATTCTTTACGTTTTGATTTTTTCATAGTTTTCTTCACTGTTTCCACATCCACTTTAGTTTCTTCAAGTTCTGGTTTTATTTCTTCTTCTGGTCTTTTCTCTTCAATGATTTCATCTTTTGGTTTTAATTCAATTAATTCTTCAGTTGTCACAGCTTTTGGTTCTTCAGGTTTCTCTTCTGTGATTTCTGGTTTTGATTTTCTTCGAATGACTTTCTTCGATGGTTTCTTTGGCTTACCTTCTTCAGGTTTTTCTTCCGGTATTTCTTCTTCAATTATCTTTTCTTCTGGTCTTTGTTCTTCACCAGGCAATTCTATGATTTCTTCGGTTACTTCAACTTGTGTTTCTTCACTTATTTCTTTGTCTTCTTTTTCTTCTTTTGTTACTGATTCTTTACGTTTTGATTTTTTCACAGTTTTCTTCACTGTTTCCACATCCAATTTAGTTTCTTCAAGTTTTGGTTTGATTTCTTCATCAGACTTTTCCTCTTCAATAATTTCATCTTTTGGTTTCAATTCAATCAGTTCTTCGGTAACAACCGATTTCGGTTCTTCAGGTTTTTCATCAGTGATTTCTGGTTTTGATTTTCGACGAATTTTCTTCGATGATTTCTTTGGTTTACTTTCTTCTGGACTCTTTTCTTCGATCGGTTTTTCTTCGGATATTTCTTCACTTGGTTTTGTTTCATCAGGAAGATCAACAATTTCTTCGAATACTTCTACAGTAGTTTCTTCCATTAATTCTTTTTCTTCACCTTCTTTTTCCATTAGATCTGGTTTGGAAGTTTTACGTTTTTGTTTTGTAACCAATTTTTTCGTTTCTATTTGTATATTTGAATCGGGTACTGGTTGAATTTCTAAATCTTCATCTGATTCAGGCTGTTTTTCTTCGGTTGGTATCAATGTGATCATTTCTTCAGTCATGACTGCTGTTTCTTCATCTGGTCTAGACTTTCGTCGAATCGTTTTCTTCTTTTTTAATTTTTCTTTTTCCTCACTTGGTTTGATTTCTTCTTCATCTGGAAGCTCGATAATTTCTTCAGTAACAGTGACTGTCGTTTCTTCGGTTATTTCTTTTTCCTCTGGTTTTTGTTCTTCAGCTGTTGGCTCTTTTGGTTTCGTTAATTTTTTAATCAATTTTTTCTTTGTTTCAACACCGACTTCCGATTCAATGTCAGGTTGTATCTCTTCTTCTGGTTTTTCTTCCCCAGGAGCTTCTTCTGTTGGTTTCAATTCAATCATTTTCTCCTTGATGACTGTCGTTTCTTCATCTGGTTTAGATTTGCGTCTGATGACTTTCTTCTTTTTTGGTTTTTCTTTTTCTTCAGTTGGCTTTATTTCTTCTTTTTCATCTGGAAGCTCAATAATTTCCTCGGTGACAGTGACTGTAGTTTCCTCGGTTATTTCTTTTTCTTCCGGTTTTTGCTCTTCTTCTGTTGGCTCTTTGGGTTTGGTCACTTTTTTAACCAATTTTTTCTTTGTTTCAACATCAACTTCTGATCCAGGCTTGATTTCATCTTCAATAGATTCTGTTACGACTTGTTCATCCGACGGTTTCAAACTAATTATTTCTTCCGTTACTTTTGGTTTTTTTACTTTCTTAATCTTTTTGACGATTTTCTTTTCACCTTCTGATGTCTCCTCTACTGTTTCGGTGACTTCAGTTGTTTCTATCATTTCTGTTTGTTCAGGTTGTGATGTGATTTCTTCGGGTTTTTCTTCTTCAGTAGTTTTTGATTCTAAGAATTTGGGTGTCATTTCTTCTTCAATAATCTTACCATCTTTTGTCAATTTTATTTTTTTGATCTTTTTGGTAGTTTTCTTTTCACCGTCAGGTGTCTCTTCTATAGTTTCGATTGTTTCAATCGTTTCTTCTTCAGGTTGGTCAATGATTTCACCTTCCATTTTTATCTGATCTTTTGGTTTCTTTACTTTTTTAGTCTTTTTGACAATTTTCTTTTCGCCTTCGGGTGTCGTTTCAACTGTTTCGATGACCTCGATTGATTCGACCATTTCTGGATGTTCATGTTGCTCTTTTGTTTCATCTTCTTCCGGTTTTTCTTCTTCAGTAGTTTTGGATTCTACAAATTCTGGTTTCAATTCTTCAATAATTTTACCTTCTTTTGTCTTTCGTATTTTTTTGATCTTTTTGATTACTTTCTTTTCGCCGTCAGGGGTCTCTTCAATAGTTTCGATTGTTTCAATCGTCTCTAATTCTTCGCTTTGTTCGATGATTTGATCTTCAATTGGCAATTCTGTTTCTTCCGTTGGTTTTTCATCTTTAAGTTTTTTGACTTTTTTAGTCTTTTTAACGACTTTCTTTTCTCCTTCTGGTGTTTCTTCCATTATTTCGATTATTTCCATCTCTTGCTCTTCAGGAATTTCTTCCTCTGTTGTTTTCAATTCAATCATATCTTCTGTGATGGTTGTTGTTTCTTCATCTTGTTTTGATTTGCGTCGGATGACTTTTTTCTTTTTCAGTTTTTCTTTCTTGTCACTGGGCATTATTTGTTCTTCTTCAGGAAGCTCGATAATTTCCTTGGTGACAGTAACTGTAGTTTCTTCGGATATTTCTTTTTCTTCTGGTTTCTGTTCTTCAACTGTTGGCTCTTTTGGTTTGGTCAATTTTTTCACTAATTTTTTCTTTGTTTCAACATCGACTTCGGATTCAATGTCAGGTTGAATTTCTTCTTCAGGTTTTTGCTCATCAAGAACATCCTCAGTCTGTTTCAATTCAAATATTTCATCAGTGATGTCTGTTGTTTTAGATTTTCGTCTGATAACTTTCTTCTTTTTTGGTTTTTCTTTTCCATCACTAGGCTTGATTTCTTCTTCATCAGGAATCTCGATGATTTCTTCAGTGACAGTGACTGACGTTTCTTCGGTTATTTCTTCTTCTTTAGGTTTTTCGGGTTCATCACCTTCAATTTTAATCGTTTCTTCTTTGGGTTTTTCAATTTTTGGTTTTTTGACTTTCTTGATCTTTTTGATCACTTTCTTTTCACCTTCAGGTGTGACTTCTACTACTTCTTCTGTTTTTTCTTCTTCGTCATCAGACAAATCGATGATCTCTTCAAAGATTTCAGTTTTGATTTCTTCGATCACTTCTTTTCCTTCTGTTTCTGGAATTTTTGTTACTGATTCTTTATGTTTTGGTTTTTTCAAAATCTTTTTCTTTGTTACCTTGTCTACTTTTGATTCATCTTCTGGTTTAATCTCTTCTTCAATTGAATCTTGGACTACTGGA
>ERZ500997.222-NODE-222-length-15782-cov-6.679659_pt1 | contig 15782 bp, 13 predicted proteins | sample MGYA00248826_ERZ500997 | MGnify/ENA primary metagenome ERZ500997 (study PRJEB25958, sample SAMN03398524) | human skin metagenome | study: EMG produced TPA metagenomics assembly of the Human Skin Microbiome Metagenome (human skin metagenome) data set.
ATGCAAGAAAAAAATAATAAAATTGTTTTTAAAAATTTTTTAATTTCTTGACAATTTTAAAAAAAATTTACAAAAATCCATCATTCATTCATTTTTAGGCATAATAATTAAGATTAGCTTTTTTCTTTGCTGCAACTTCATTAATTGCATCCATAAAATCTTCATGATTAATAACGGTTGCATTACGTCGTAATGCAATCATACCGGCTTCAACACAAACAGCTTTACATTGTGCACCATTAAAATCATCAGTACAACGTGATAATTCATCAAAATTAACACCTTGATCAACATTCATACGACGTGAATGTATTTCCAAAATACGTGCACGTGCCTGTTCATTTGGTGTTGGAAATTCAATTTTACGATCTAAACGTCCGGAACGTAATAATGCCGGATCAAGTATATCAACACGATTTGTTGCAGCAATAACTTTTATATCCGTACTTGAACTAAAACCATCCAATTGATTTAATAATTCTAACATTGTACGTTGTACTTCACGATCACCAGCTTTTTCACTATCAAAACGTTTAGTACCGATTGCATCCAATTCATCGATAAATATGATTGCCGGTGCTTTTTCTTTGGCCAATGCAAATGCATCACGTACTAATTTCGCTCCATCGCCGATAAACATCTGTACAAGTTGTGGACCAGCTAATTTTAAAAATGTTGATTTTGTTTGTGCAGCACATGCACGAGCCAATAATGTTTTACCGGTTCCTGGTGGACCATATAATAATACACCTTTTGGTGGTGATATACCTAATTTTTCAAATTTTTCTTTCTGTGTCATTGGCAATACAACTGCTTCGATTAATTCGGTAATCTGTTTTTCTAGGCCACCAATATCATTATATTGTTCAGTTGGACGTTCATCAACTTCCATTGCTTTTACACGTGAATCATATTCGGCGGGTAATGTTTCCAAAATTAGATATGAATCTTTATTAACACCAACTAGATCGCCTGGTTTAAGTTTTTCCGGATCAACCAAACCGATTACCGGTAGAAAATAGGTTTGTCGAGTGGATGTTTTAATTACAGCCGATTTACCTTTACGTTGTGCATCCAAATCAACATTTGCACCATCTTCTTCACCTAAATCTTGTGGATCAATATCCAATAATTCGATAACATTCGATACCAAATATGGTAATGTTTTATTTACTTTAATTTTTTCAGTATTTTCAAGAATTTTTTCTTTCTGTGAATTTAATTCATGATTAACACGCATTAATTCACTTTTCATTATTTTTATTTCATTATCCAATAATCTTGTACGACTTGTAATTTCATCTTTTGACCAACGATTAATTTCTTCGGGTAAATCCTTAAATAATAATAAAAAAATGATTAATTTGGAAAAAACTCTGAGATAAAAACTTACATCGGATACTTCTTCCATTTTAACATCGGTAGCCATGTTTTATATTGATATTCAAATCAAAAATCTGATTTTGAAAACAAAAAATATTTCAAGAAAAGAAAAATTTGACGCAAAACAAACACACAAAAGCCAAGAATGACAAAGCAAAACAATCACACACCGAACATTTTTAAATCATCTAATCATAAATAACGTACAATGTTTTAAAACGTCTTTTATGAAAAGACCCCAACGAATTCGAAAGAAAAAAATAGAAGCAATAATCAAAGAAAACCTTTGATTATCTTTTTTATATATAGATCGATACAATTTCCCGAGTAAAAAGGAAAAAACATTCAACAACAATTCCCGTACCACTACTTACCGAGAAAAAAAAATGTTAAGATAATAAATAATGATGATGATGATGAACTTTACCGAAAAAAAAATCCTCAGAAAAAAAAACCAAATTCTGGTTTCCCATCATTAACCATCATCATCATTTAAAGGTGCTCGAAGCCACTACCACCACCACCACCACCACCACAACACTATTACCACACAAATTGGCAATGGTTGAAGACAATGCTCAAAAAAAAAATGATAAACACCTAAAAAGAATTTAATCAAAAAAAAAAACCAGAAAACCAAAGTTCTCGGTTACAAGTTATGTAAATTTGACGACGACGAAATCTTTATTTTTTTTCGCAGCAAAAATCATCTGATTTATTTGAATTTGTTTTTTGTTTTTTTTGCATCAATCAATTTATCAACCGAAAATGAATTTGAAGTTTTTGTTTGTTTGAAAAATCCTAACATTTTTGCCCATCAACAGATTGATATTTGGTTTTCTTAATCTTCGATAACTTTGATATTATTATTGTTATTTCATGTGAATTTTTTGACAAAAGAAAACCAAAAAACAAAGCAAAAATGAGTAGCTTAGCAAATAATAAAAATAAACTTGGCCTAACATTACCATCGACAATTGGTCAAACGGCCAATTCATCATCATCATTATCGACAAAAAATCCTACAAATATATCGACGACGGCAACGAAACTAAATGATTCAATTCAATCAAAAAATCATTCATCATCATCTGCCATCCATAATAATATCATTAATGATGATATTGATGGTGGCCACGGTGGTGGTTATTTTCAACCACCATCATCATCATCATCAATTCCATTAGAATCGCAACAACAACAACAATCATCAGGCCATCGACAACAACAACAATCAACGAATCAAAATCATGTACAAAAAAATATTAAAAACAATGAATCAAATGATCATTGTAATCATCCTCCACATCAACAACAACAACAAAAATCAACGAAAAAATTGTCCGAAAATAATCAGAATAATAACAATAATGTTAGTGTTGATCAACCAGATGCAAATCTAAATGAATTATTACGATCATTAGAAGGATTGGAATTAGATGATCAACAACGTATACGATTAGAAACATTTATATTATCCAAACGTAAAGTTGGTGATCTAGTTAGTGCCGATGATTTTATTGAAATGCATGCATTAGGTTCGGGTAATGGTGGTGTTGTTAGTAAAGTATTACATCGTCCAACACAAACAATAATGGCAAGAAAAATGATTCGTTTAGAAGTTAAACCTGTGATACGTAATCAAATATTAAGAGAATTAAAAATATTACATGATTGTAATTCACCACATATTGTTGGTTTTTATGGTGCCTTTTATTCGGATGGTGAAATTAATATCTGTATGGAATATATGGTAAGGTTTTTTGTTGTTTTGTTTCCGTTATCGATTTTCAACATTTGTTTTCCCCCATCATCAAAATCAGGATGGTGGATCATTTGATCTGGTATTGAAAAATGCTGGCCGTATTGATGAACATATATTGGGTAAAGTTGCAACAGCCGTTATAAAAGGATTAAATTATCTTCGTGAAAAACATCAAATTATTCATCGAGGTAATTCAAAATAACAAATATTATCTTTGATGATGATAAAATGTATTTTTTCAAAAAAAAACATAGATGTAAAACCATCGAATATATTGGTAAATTCACGTGGTGAGATAAAAATTTGTGATTTTGGTGTTAGCCGACAATTAACCGATTCGATGGCCAATTCATTTGTCGGTACACGTTCTTATATGTCGGTATGTTATCTTCTTTTTTTAAATAATAATTGAAAGTAATGATAATGCTTTTGTTGTTGTTGTTGTTGTTTACTTAGCCCGAACGTTTACAAGGAATGGATTATTCAGTACAATCAGATATATGGAGTTTTGGTTTATCAGTAGTCGAAATGGCATTAGGACGTTATCCAATACCACCACCAAATGAAAAAGTATTGCGTATGATATTTGGTGATGTTTATGATCCAAAATTAGATCATCCATCATCAACATCAACATCGTCGGCAAGACAACAACAAGCATCATCATCAACATCATCAACAACATCATCACCTTCAATCATTCCAGAATCATCATCATCATCACAACAACAGAATTTTGGCTCAAATCATAGTAATAGTAGTGGAAGTGGTGGTGGCGGTGATTATTTAGCCGTACAACCATTATCAATATTTGCTCAATTGGATTATATTGTTTTGGATCCACCACCAACATTACCATTGAGCGTATTTAGTCGTGAATTTAAAGATTTTGTTGATTCTTGTTTGAAAAAGAATCCAAGTGAACGACCGGATCTTAATGGTTTAATGGTAAGTGTCTTGTGTAATTTGATTTTTTCAAATTCAATATTATTTGATTTTTTCGGAAAAAAAATTCTAGAATCATCCATATATAAAACGTTCGGAACAGGAAAAATTAGATATTGCACCTTGGATATGTAAAGTGATGAATTTAAAACCACCACCACAAGATACGGTTACAACATCAACGTTTCATATATCAAAAGATTCATCGATGATGACGACGACGAATAATTTATGCAGCTCTGTTAATAATAATGATATTAATGATGATGATGAAAGCAATAGTCGTCAAATTAGACGACAACAACAACAACAATCAAATACAAATATAAGCAGCTGATTGATTGATTGATTGATCGATCGAATCGAAAACATAATTGCACATTGTCGCCTACCACCTTTGAACCTTGAATCCGAATAATCATCATCTTTTGAATTGAAAAAAAAACAATAATGTGATTCTTTCATCCCCCCTATATTTCTTTTTTCTTCTTCACATCATACACACACATAGACAGACATTCACAATTAATTTTAATTCCGATTCCAAATCGAAATCACATTACAGAAAACAGTGAAAACTTGAAAAAAAATCAATCAATTTAGATCATCATCATATAAATTATTTTCTTTGGATTTTTCAAAAAAAAATAGCGCCAAAAAAAAATCAATATTCCTTTACTTTTTCTCCAATCAATCAATCATTCATTATTGTAATTTGTGTGTTTGTTTGTGTGTGTGTGTTTTTTTTCTTATGTGTGACCTGTGCACGTGTTTGTATTTTTTTGAACTTCTTCATTTTTTTTTCTTCAATTGTTTTGCTTTTTGTTTAAACACAAATAATTCACATATGTGAACAACAACTTGGAAGTTGGCATTTTCCCCCCCTTTCCCGAAAAACGAATGAATTTCTTGTAAAAAACAAACAAAACAATCTCGATTTATTTTAAAGTTTTTATTTGAATTATTTAAATTGCAAAAAAAAAATAACAAAAATTTTTAATTAAACAAAAAAAAAAGAATTATTCGTAATGAAAGAAAAAAAAAGAAAGAAAGTGTGTATTGAGATCATACCTTGAACAATCAAAAAATATTTTTCAAGGAATAGGAATCTGTCGTTCACCAGCCAATAGATACATGATAAAAAATTTATACAACAAATATGTACCAAGAAGACTTTTTTGTCTTGTATTTAATTGTAATCGTTGTCGATATGTACCGGCAATCTGATTAGTTAGATTAAATAATCCAATTGTTTCTATTATTAATGCTTCACGTGTTTGTGCTTCATCCGATGTAATACCTTGACAATCATGTAAAGAAATCGGTCCTAAACCTTGATCCCATATTGACCAGATTCGTTTGATTTTAGGTTTTATATCCAATTTTGTTGTTTGTTGTTTAATACGTTCACTATATGCATCAATAAAATGTTGATATGGACGATCATTTTTACCTTTACCAACATAAAATATTGATGATATAAATCGATAAAATAGCCTATAATCATTAATCATTTCACTGAATTTATTCATTGAATTATCATCATTATTCATCATTGTTTGATCACAAGTTCGTAACAATAGATTTACTTGTGCAGGTAGATTTTTTGTTATTGATGGATCCAATAATAAATAAACAAAATATGTTTGATTTGTTTTGATTGTAAATTTTTTCTTTCCATTTTGACATGTAGAAAATTCGGAATTATTATTTATAGAAAATTGTTTAATCAATTGCATTTCATATTTTTGTGATTCAATGAATGGAAATTTTCTTGATCGAATCAAATCAAATTCAATATTATAATTAGCCATTTTGGTAAGAATTTCATTATTATTATCTGTGGATATTTCATTGATTTCTGGTACCGATGATTTTTCAGTTTGCTGTTTTTGTTCATGTTCTTTGCACAGTTTATGAAATTTTCGTTGATAACAACGACGTGTTTGTGCATTCAATGGACCAGAAATTTCAAATCCAACATGATTTAATTCTTGTCGAAGTTGTGTATCGTTCATTTTTAAAATAAATTCTTCAATCGATGATGCAGTTGATTGTGTAGATGATGATGATTCATTCGATATATCTAAATTCAATGGACTAGCAACAGATTCGTATCGATGTTCAACTAATTCAACATCATCTTTCCATACAGTAACGGTTTCGAAACTATTATTGATAATAGATTTTTTATCTTTATCATTGACCATTGTTGATTCATCTTTACGATGATTATCATCATTCTTGTTGATATTCGAATCATTATTGGTAGTGGCCACAATTTGTTGTGATGAATGATGATGATGATGATGATAGAATGCTTGATTTAATAGTTCTTGAAAACTACGAAACGATGATGATGATGTGGAATTTGCTTCCGATGGTAATGTTGCAATCGATATATTCGAATTGAAACGATCAACTGGCAATTGATTGAGTGAAATTGATGAAAGATTTGCCGAACTTTGTCGACCAATTGATGGAGATTTTGGATAATCCATACTTGATATTGCCGATGATGATGATTGATGAGCTAAAGAACTATTAACATCATCATCATCATTATCAATTTGATAATTATAATCATCAACATTATCTTGTGCAACAGGTCGACGTACAGCATAATAATAATCATTTTCATTTTCATTATGATCATAATGATTATATGGATTTGGACGTGAAAATTCTAAACGTGATTCAATCGATTCATAAATAGATTGTTTAACCAATTGAAACAATTGATCATTTCCAACATTCCGGGCATAGTCCTGTACATTTTGTCCATTACAATCACAAATTAAAAGATCTGTTCCATGAAAAATTAATGCTTTAAGCATCGATATATTTTGCCATTGAATAGCAATATGTGCAGCTGTCATATTATATTGACCATCAATCGATGCACGATAATCGATATCAAAATGATCATAACCACGCATAATATCGATAAATTTATGAAATATATTCGATCGAATATCAACATCTATTGAATTTTCACGTGATGCTATTATATGCAATATATTCATTTGTGTATCCGATTCATCATCTTCGATAATATATTGATTAATATCATTGCCATATGGTTCAATGATTTCTTTAAACTGCGCTCTAAACAAAAAGAAAAACGACAAACAAACAAAAACGATTTTCGAAAATGAGAAAAAAACAAAAAAACTTACAAATTATTTGAAGTAATGGCCTGATTGATCGATTGAACAATTTCCATTATTGCCATCGATTGATCTATACTTGTTGACATGATTAATTTTTCTGTTCAAATAAACTAATCAATCTGATTGATTAGAAAAAAAATGGGTAACAAATCTGGCATCAGATGATTGCATCAGTGAATTCGAATTCTCATCAGACAATATTGTCAAACGGTTTTGACCCGTCATTTATGAATAAACAATTCAACAATGATGATGATGTTGTTGTTGTCGTTCGATATGTCTTTCTTTTCTTTTATTTGCAAAATCTGTTTCGCATGCTTCATTCCTCGAATATCAACAATTTTTTTTTGGTGGTAACAAAAATTCAAAAAACTTGATTGATTTTTTTTTGAATTTAACAATTCGCATCGACGAATACGGATCTATTACGTTTTGTTAAAGATCGATTGACACCATCGTCATCGTCATCAAACATCATGTCGACCGATAAATTATTGACCATCATACGATCACATTCATTACAAGGTTTGTTTTCATTCATTTATTGTTTTTTCTTTATTTATTTCTTTGTTTGAATTTAATCATTTTGATCAATACAAAAAAAACACACACAGGTCAATATACACAGATGGCCGAGTTTATATTTAGTGATATATCATTTAAAAATTCATTAATTGTTGATGAATTGATTCGAAATCTTGATATCCAAGAGAATACGGTCGCTATTTTATATTTGTAAGTTTTCTTCTTTCATTTTTTTCAATTTGAAAATTGATTTTTTTTTGCACTAGACTTTGTCGACAACAAACTAATCAACAAAAAGATAACCAAAATGGCGGTGGTGTCACAAGTTCATCATCATCCTTATTGACATCAACAACAAGCTCATCCAACAATAATACGGCTAATCCAACAAAATCATCATCATCATCATTATTATCATCGTCGTCGTCATCATCAAGACAATCAATATCACAAATAATTGAATTTATTGATGATTGTAATGAACATCAGATTAAACATGCACCGAATGATTGTATGTTTATCAATATTTCGTTTTTTTCCACATTGAAACTAATAATTTTTTCCTCATTCCAGTTGCATCTTTATGTCATTCATTAACTGAATATCTAATGGATAATGATCAACCATTAAAAGGTTTAGATCCATTATCAAAAGCTATACAAAAAGTACAACAATCATCAACACAATTAACATCAATACATACGGATCTATTGAAATTAGCATTGATTGGAAAATGTTTAAAACCTGCATTAACATTTCTTGATATCGATATAACCGATATAAGCCGTGAAAATGATTGTTATGATGTTAAATATTTTCTTTCATATTATTATTATGGTGGAATTATTTATTCAATTCTACAGAATTATGAACGTGCTTTTCTTTTCTTTCAAACGGTATTATCGGTAACAGGTGCGGCCATTTCACAAATTTCGATTGAAGCATATAAGAAATATATTCTTATTTCATTATTACAAAATGGTCGTGTTTTACCATTGATGGCAAAACAGGTGAATACCTATCTAAATCGTTCAGTAAAACCATTTTGTGGTCCATATAATATGTTAATTACTGCATATACAAATGGTTCGATTGAAACATTGAATGATATTTTTGATACTTATCGTAATGATTATCAAGATGATCAAAATATTGGCCTTGTCAAACAGGTGATCGGTTCATTGGTCAAAGTAAAGATGCAAAAATTGACCAAAACATTTATGACATTATCATTGAAAGATATGGCACAACGTGTTCATTTACCTAATGTTGAAGAAGCGGAAAAGAAAATTCTTCATATGGTGAGTAAAAAAAAATTAATCAACCAATGAATTATTAATAATTATTTTTTTGCGTTATTCTTTTTACAAATAAAGATTGAAAATGGTGAAATATTTGCACAGATTAATCAAAAAGATGGAATGGTTGAATTTCATGATAATCCGGAAAAATATGATTCATTACAAATGTATAAAATGATTGAAGAACAGATTAACAAATGTATGTGTTTGAATGAAAAATTGAAACTATTAGATCAGGATATAGCTATTAATCCTAAATATATACAAAAAATGCGTAATAATGATGGTGATTTAGTTTGATTTATTGTATTGAAGCTGATTAATTACAAAAAAATCACTTGATGATCTTTACTTTTTTTCATTTGAAAAATTTCAAATAAAAAGATGTTTTTTTTAAAAAAAAAAAAATACGCAAAAACGTCCTATTTGAACGGATTCTATACTTTTTTATTATTATCCAACTTTCAGCTGTGTTTTTGTTTGTTCTTTTGTTGATGTTGTTGTTGTTGTTGTTGTTGTTTAGCAATTTTGTCGTCGTCGTTGGTTTATGATGCTATCAACATTTTATAATCATCATCATCATCATCATATCAACATCGTCAAACAAAAAGAAAAAAAAATTAGGGAAACAAAAATGTTCACCATCATCATTACGATTATCGATTGAATGTGTGGTACAAATGATGATGATGATGTTTAGTGTTTAGAGTTTTCTGGATGCAACAGCAAAAAAAATATTCATTTTTTCTTCTTCATACATTCATTATAACTCTTGATTCTAATGATTCCCAATTGAAATCATATTTTGGAACAACAACAAAACAAAAAAAAACGAAGGATAACCACTTTTTTTATCACTATTATTGTTTTGTTTTTGTTGTTGTTGTTGTTGCATCAATTAATTTCTGATTCGGATCAAATTCATTTTGATTTTTGTCTTCAAATTATACAAAAGGGGTAAGTGCATTTGATGATTTTTTTTTTGTTGACAAAAATTGTAATTTTTTCTCTACATTTTGTATAATGAAAAGAATCATTTCCACATTCAACATTCCATTCATTTTTTTCTATCGGTGGCTATTGTTGTTTTTTTCAGATCTATCCCCAAAAATATGATTGACGATTCGTAAGTTGATGAATTTTATGAATTTTCCAAATTTGTAATTCAAAAAATTTTCATTTTCAAAAAAAAACCAATAGAACATTTTTCGAATTTGGACAAGAAATGATTGTCATACGTGAAATATTTGATGGTGCACATGAATTATTTGAAAATGAATTGGAACGTGCATTCGAATTTGGTTGTCCAACTATTGTGATCGAACCATGTCGTTTAGGTGAAGAAACAGCACGTTGGATTTGGTTTGGTGAATATCTAACAAGATATTCAATAATAACCGGTATTGGTTCAATTATTACCGGATTATTATGGCCGAATAGGATTTTTATTCAATCAACATTAATTGGTACTGCATTGTTAGCACATGGTATTCATTTAGTTTCATGGCAACAGGATATTTGTTCACAATATCGTGTTGAATCTAATCCTGAACAATATCTTAAATTATTGGCTTCACAACAATCGCAAGAACAGACAAAATTTCCCGAAATAGATGCTGTATCATTGGTTACATCAACACAGGAATTTTCGCCTGGTAATGATTCTGATAGTGGATCATCGGATGACAAAAAGAAACAACAACAGCAACAACAATCACCACAATCATCCGATCCATCATCATCATCATCAGTGAAACAAAATCGTTATCGTCCAACAAATCCATATGAAATGATTTTATCAACATCGGCACGAAGACAACGATCACCAGTTGTATTATGTCGTCGAACTAATATCGATTTACGACGTTCAAATTGGATCAATGCAGCCGTATCTCTGTTGGCTATTGCATTTTCATTTATTCGTTTAGTTAGATCATCAATTTTTCATCATCATCATCATAATAATATAGTTAACCATTCAACAAAATCATTATTGATGAATCAAAATTTTCATCATCAATCGTGGTCATCATTTTTGAAAACTTTGATCTAATCTAAATTGAAAGTTGTAAAAATGTCAAGTTGGCCGCGACAAAAAAAACAAACAAATTACGAAAGAAAAGGGAGAGAAGATTTTTAGAAATGTGAAAAAAAAAGTTGAAAACTTTTCAAATCACCTTATATAATTCATTCATTCGATGATGATGATTGTAATGTCTATTAATTTACATGAAAATTTTATTTTTATTTTTTCCAAATATCATTTAAATATATTTATCAATATTCAGTTACAGGTTGGTTTTTTTAGATACAAAAAAAAATATTTTTATTCATTTTCACTCTTGGTTTATAATGTTTTCACACAAACAGAATCATTATTATTATATTTTCATATTACCAAATCAACTTTAATAGATGATTGATTCATTTGTAATTGAAATTTTAGCTTTAAAATTTTCATTTCTGATTGATTATCATCATTATTATTCCATCGTTGATAACCATTTGGAATTGATGATAAAAATGTAACCAACTGTTGTTGATCACGTATCCATTTGATTTGTTTACCGGTTAATAATTTTTGGTTATAATGTTGTTGTTGTTCTAATCCACCGGTGATAATTGTATCCGTATCAATATATTGATCAATCCAACAAACAATTGCAACAGTATTCGGGTCAATTTTTGAATAATCCTGGATATTGAATTCGATAATTTTTTCAATTTTTTTGGTTAATAATGAATTAATATCATTCATAGATTTATTTTTATCCATTAATATTGAACAATCCATTGAAATATTCAAAATATCTTTAGCTTCATCAACCAATGACCAGCAATTATATTCCCAAAGTGAACGACAATCAAATTGCCAATCAACCTGTCGACGGGCATTCATTATTAATGAATCATACTCAAATAAATTGTATTCAATTTGATTATTATTGATTTTTGCAAAACAAACAGGTGCCATACATTTCCATAAATGTTCGAATCGAACGATTAAACATCGTAGAATAATTCGTTGAGGAAAAAAAAATTCCGGACCAATTTGATGATTTCGTATGAATTGTTGTTGATAATGTAGTTGACGAAATATTTCTATTGATGATGATAATATTGATGATTGATTACGAAAATGTAAATCACTTATTATGGCATACGATTCTTGATATGTTAATGGAGGTTTTTGTCGAAAACTTTTATGCGAACAAAGAATAATTTTCTGATCATTTTGTGAACGAAATGTTTGAAAAAATCTAAAGGAATTTCTATCATTACATATGATCCAAACATGTTCGACTTGTGGATGACGGCTACATATAAATGGCAGGATACTTTCATCACCAAAATAGATTAAATTTATTAGTTGATTTTTGTTGATTGACATTAGTTTATTATTCAAACAATGCCAATATTGTTGATAACGGTGATTATTATTGATCCATTGTAATCTTGTTCGTGATAAATGTGAATGTAAACCACATGTACAATGCCATGATTCCGATTCGATTACATCATTATCGATCGATTGTTCAATCGATTCATTTTGATCAGGTAAATCAAACCAAAATGATACTTGATCATGATAACAATCAATAATTAATGTTTGATTTTGATTAATTTGATTATGATTAAATTCATTTAATTGTCGTTCATGATCGAATGCAAATGCCGGTAGATAATAAATGGTTTGTATCCAATGTTCACGCCATGCAACTTTATGTTCATTATCAAATCCACGTGTCCAATATGGACCACAAGATAAACAAATTTCACCATCAGAATCAAGATCAATATCCCACCATGCAAATATCATCATCGGTTTATTAAATAAACGTTTCAAATGAATTTCAATACGTTTATGATCACGATGTTTTAATGTTGTTAATCGATTGAATTCAAATTCAAAAATAATCATAGGATCAGAAAGAATTTCAAAATCTATATTTGGTTTAAGTCTATTCAATTGAATATCATGTAATAAATGTGAACCAAAACAATTTCGAATTGATAATGGTGTTTGTATTGGTTCAATATCATCCGAAATATGATAAGATTTTCGAAATTGATGATAATAAAATAGACTATCAGATTGAACAAGTTGAATCCAAATTCTTGCACGTGTCGGTACATACAGACAATGATCCGGATCAACAAGTTTACGTTGAATAATATCACGATAAATTGATAGACAACCTTCACCAATCAATTCAGTATCCAATAATTCAGCAACCAAAAGATTTGGTTGAAAATTTTCGGGTAATTTTAATTGTTCTGAACATTTATTGATTACATTAATTTTAGATGACATAGAATTATCATCAATAATTTTTCTAGAACATTTAGCCATTGGTTCGAAACGTTCACATGCAATAACATTATCAGCATCAGCATTAACAGCCATCATACTAAGTAATCCAGTACCGGATCCAATATCCAAAACATTAATCGATTTTTTGGAATCTAAAGATCGAAGTTTTTCGATTGATCGACAAATTGCTTGATAATAAAGTTCATTTCGTTCTTGATCATGTACCATATCATCGAATGATGAACGAGCAATATCCTGATAATGATCGAATAATGGATCAATATCATCATCATTATCATCATGGCTAAAATGATGATCAACAAAATCATCATCACTATTGATTTGATCCATCAATCTAAATTTTGAAAAAACAAAATTGAAATAATTTTGAATCAAAAAAAAACCATGTGTTTCAAAAAAAATATTGTTCATAGATTTTGTAACTGGAAAAAAAAATCATGTGATTTTATTTTGAAAAAAAAAATATTCAAACCACAAAACTTAAATAAATCATGAAAATTTTACATTTAAAAAATCAGATTATTTTTTGGAATCAAAAATGGCCCAAAATAACATCGAAATTTTTGATTCAAAATTTCATCACAACAACAACAGCAGCAGCAGCAAAATCATCACCATCAACAGAAACAAAACCAACAAAAGATGCAATGAAAAATCGTGAACATATTAATATCGGTACAATTGGTCATGTTGATCATGGAAAAACAACATTAACATCAGCATTAACAAAAATATCGGCTATGAATGGTTATTCAAAATTTCGTGATTTTGATTCAATTGATAAAGCACCGGAAGAACAATTACGTGGTGTTACTATTAATGCTAGTCATGTTGAATATTTTACCCGAAATCGTCATTATGCACATACTGATTGTCCTGGTCATCAGGATTATGTTAAAAATATGATATGTGGTACATCACAAATGGATGGTGCAATTTTGGTTGTTGCCGCTTCCGAAGGTCCAATGCCACAAACACGTGAACATCTTATGTTAAGTAAACAGATTGGTATTGAAAAAATTATTGTCTATGCAAATAAATGTGATATTGTTGATGATGAAATACGTGAATTAGTTGAAATTGAAGTACGTGATCTATTGAATGAAATTGGTTTTGATGGTGATCATAGTCCATTTATATTTGGTTCAGCATTAAAAGCATTGAATGAAACCGAGACAAGTGAATTAGGTGGTAAATCGATTGAAAAATTATTGAATACATTAGATTCCTATATTGAAGCACCAAAACGTGATCTAGATTCACCATTTTCAATGTCAATCGAATCATCAATGTCTATACAAGGTCGTGGTACGGTTGTCATCGGTACAGTTTTAACTGGTTCATTACAAAAAGGTGATCAAGCTGAAATTCTTGGTTGGAGTAAACAATATAAAACTGTTGTCAGTGATATTCATATGTTTGGTCGACCATATCAACATTGTCAAGCTGGTGATCATGTTGGTCTATTATGTCGTGGTATAAAACAATCACAATTAGAACGTGGTATGCTTATTGCAAAACCATCAACAATAACATTGGAAAATCATTTTATTGCCGATTTATATTTACGTTCTACGGAAGAAGGTGGCCGTAATAAACCAATATCAAATAAATTTATACAGCAAATATTTTCACAAACATGGTCAGGTGGTGCACGTTTAGATGTACCAGAAGAATCTGGTGGCCTATTAATGCCTGGTGATCATGGTCGTTGTCTGATTACATTACAATATGGTATGCCATTAAAATTAGGACAAAAATTTACTATTCGTGAACATAATAAAACAATTGCATCCGGTATAATTGTTCAATTATTACCACGATTATCATTTGATTTGGTTAAAAATCTTGGAAATTTAATATTACCACCATCAAACGAAATTGATAAAAAAAAATAATTTAGATTATTGTTAATGGTTTTTTTTTATAAAAATAAAACATAATGTATAATAAAAATAAAATTACAATTTTGTTGTTGTTGTTGTTAATATTCTTCTTCTTCCGACATAAGATTTGCATAAGAATTATTATAATTTGTATTCGATATAATTGGTGATATTGGTGGTTTTGTCCATATAATTGAACTAGTACGATTACGATAACGTGGTATAACGGGTAAACCGATTACATCCAAATCGATTTGAACATTATTATTTTCTTGTAAACTATATGAATATAAACGATTAGCTTGTTCATCCAATTGTTTACCATTTTGACAATATTGTTGTCGTAAATCTATCAATAATGAACGACCAGCTGCCCATTTAGGTATACGTTTATCTTTACGTTGTTCCATTATTTTTTCCTGTTCTTCTTCATCTTCTGAATCAATATATTTTGATATATCATATGTT
>ERZ500997.223-NODE-223-length-15778-cov-5.002099_pt1 | contig 15778 bp, 21 predicted proteins | sample MGYA00248826_ERZ500997 | MGnify/ENA primary metagenome ERZ500997 (study PRJEB25958, sample SAMN03398524) | human skin metagenome | study: EMG produced TPA metagenomics assembly of the Human Skin Microbiome Metagenome (human skin metagenome) data set.
CATCCGTTGTTAAATTTTCAATTTGATTTGATGATTTTTGAAATTTTTTATCCATCAAAATATCATCAAATAATTCTTTTGTAATCGAAGTTGAATGATCTTCTTTTGTTGTTGTGGATAATTGTTCGGACAGTAATGATAAATTGGTCATCAGCCATTCACCACCACTATTTGTTGTTGATAAATCGGTGTTTGATTTTCGTCGATTATTAAACCATTGACAAATAATATCGGCTGATGCATTTTTTACAAACCAATCACGACTAAATTCATTGTTATTTTTTAAAAAAATTTCAACTTGATTTTCATCCAAACAATCAACAACATGATCATTGGTCATCATTGTTTCAAAGCCAGAAAGATTCTCAAAAGAAATGAAGAAAAAAAATAACATTAAGCGATGATGTGGATCATGGAATATCGTTCGGTTACAATTTGGATCGAAAAATCGTGACCATATCCATCATCATCATCATGGTGATTATTGTTGTTGTTGACAAAAAAACATTAGTGATAATGATTATTGGTTTTTCACAATTAAATGAATCATTATCATTAAATTGATTGATTTTCTTCGGAAAAAATAAAAGATTTTCCCGAATCATTCCGTTCTCTAACCGGTGGGTCCGGTTACTGTGGAAACCGAGCTGTGTGTGTGTGTGTGTATATAGGGTAAACAAATCGAATGTTTCATTTTCATTTTCGTTCGATTCAATCAAAATAGAATATATTTTTTTTTGCGTTGAAAAAAACGATAATAATGTATTCACAATTAAATCCATTAATATTACGATCATTAACAACATCTGCTTGTTATGATAATCTATCAATTGAATCTTTGGATGATAAATCATCGACAACAAAAATAACAACAATATTAGCTGTTCATGATAATAGAAAAATAGCCATCATTAAAATTGATAATGAAAATGATGTTGCAAATATTATTGATTCGACATTGATTGATTTTTCACAAAATTCCAAATCAAATCCACTTCAAATGGTAAAGTTTAAAGTGATTTTCTGATATTCAAATCGATTTTATTCATATTTTTTGTTTTGATTTTGGACCAGATCAAAATGATTCGATTGCAGAATAAAATTTACTTGGTTGTATTATCATCGAAAACTTTGAAGGTAAATTTTGTTTGATGGATTTTTTTTGTTGAAAATTGTAATTTATCAAATCAACAACAACAGATTTATTCAACAGAATTAGGTTATAAGATTTTATTCGAACAAAATATTGAAAATTTGGAAAAAAAATTGAATGAATTGACAATAACATCGATTGAAAAATTGAATGAAAATGTATTTGGTTTTACAACAAGAAATCGATTACATTTATTTGAAATGACTAACAACAACAACAATGGTTTTGTTGAAAAAGAATTTCATCAGGATTTGAAATCCAGTACAACATCACAGATTATAAAATTCATTAAAATTGATGATCAATTACAACGATTTGGTTTGTTTGAAAATTTTACCAAAATAACCATTTGGCAATTGAATGAGAAAAATTTTTCATTCACACAAATCGCAACGTTCGATTTACATGCAAAGTATGTTTATTTGTTTGTTGACAATGAATTTTCTTTTCCCCTCGATTGATTAATAATCATAATTTGATATTTTTAGCACCAAATTAACCTGTGTTCAGGTATACAAAACATTCTTACTAATCGGTACGGTTGCTGGCCAAATACAAATTGTCAACATTAAAAATGGTCTTTTGATGGGTGAAATTCAATCACATATTAAATGTGTAACCAGTATGGATGTTGCTACAAATACCGGTTATGTAAATTATTTAATTCGAATGTTTTTCACAATTATCAATGAAAATTTTGATTTTATCCCCCATTTAGTTGATTTCTGGTTCAGAAGATAGTTATGCACGTTTATTTCGATTGGAACAAATTAATGAAAATGAATTTCGGGTATGTTTGTTTTGAATGAATTTGGATTTAAAAAACTCAATTTCTGGAATGTTTTTTTTTTGAAAGGTTGAATTTCTTCAACAATTTATTGCTCCAAATGAAATGATATTTGGTACAAAATTTTTGAATACAAACGGTTCATCAATGGCAATCACAACATTCGAATCGAATCAGATAAAAATTTTCAAAATGAAATAATCACAGGTGGTTTGTTTGTTTATTTATTTACACAAAATCACAATTCATCTTTTGATGATGATAAAGATTTCAAAAAATTTTCCATCATTTCCTGAATAAATTCATTGTTTTCGGAAAATTTTTTCAAAATATTTTCAATTTTATTCGGATAATCATTGGAACGGAATTCATTTCGACATTTTTCCAATAAATTTATCATCGATTCCAAAAGTAATATACGATCCGATTTTTCAAGATTATCATTGCTGTTGATAAAAAGTTCAATAATATCTTGACAGAATTTTGAATCGAAAAAATTATTTTTCGATTCTAAATTATTGTTATTCATTTCTTCATTGCTAATATCATCAAGAAATGTAATAATTTTGACGGCTATTCTTTCGTCCAGATAAAACAATCTTCGTAATATTTGTTTACCATCATACGAATGAAAAAATCTATTCTGTTCGAATGGATTATTACGTAGATATGTTGATAGAACGAAAAAACATTTTCTCAAAACATCAACAACAACATTATTATTTTCCAACAAAATAGTGACGATATTTGAAAGAAAATTTTGGCCCGATAATCCTAATTTTACATACATATTACCTTGAATAGCTGATCCAAAAACGGCAAGAATTTCAATCTTAAGTTGATTGAAACTTTCATCATTTAATAAATCTTTCATCATAATGTTGAAACCATTCGAATCGTAAAAAAATTTACCCAAATCAATTTGATGTACAAAATATTCAATATCGATTAATAGGGAAATTTTTTCATCCAAATTTTCAGTTAAATTATATCGTTTTAATAATGAATGTAGAATTTCTTTTTCCGATTCTGAATTGTGGTCGATATTTCTATGAATTTTTTGTTCAATGTTACCATTTTTATTCTTATCAATATCTCTCAAGAATCGATCTTCATCCTCGGTCATCAATGCAATATTTTCTTTCGAAGATTTTGTCAAAATTTTCTGATATTTAGTGGTAATCTTTGAATTTACATCCATTTCACCGCCGGCATCATTATCATCATTCAAAAGTTTTGCTTCTTTACGACCGGTTTCCAGATTAATACGAACATGTAAACCTTTTGGTAGAATTTCATCATTTTGAACTTGTTGCCATTCGTTTGTTGCTTGAAATAATCTTATTGGTTGTTGTTTACCATCACCGTCATCATCATTTTCATCGTCGATCGATATTGGTTGATGATTTTTATCATCAAATTTAATTGATAATTGTTGTTGATTGTTCAAACCATAAATCGAATGATAATGAAATGAAATGAAAAACAACCAAACAAACAATAATCTGATGATTAAGGAATTCATCTTTTTTTTGGCTTCCAACTCAACAACAACAACTCAATTTTGGAAAATAAAACGTCCATTATGAAAATGTCAATCATGTGATATTCTTTTTTTTGCATTTAAAACTCTTGACGTGGTCGTCGATCGGATCAAAGGTGAATTATAATTTGAATTGATATCTTTCGCGAAAATTTTCCGGCAATCGAAAATCGATTTTTGGTTTTTTTGAGAAATTTTCCCAGAAATTCATCAGATGGCAATGGCTAATAGCAGAAAGGAAGTGTTCGAATTTTATCGATCGGTTATTCGAATAACGAAAAATTGGAAAGCAAAAAACGTAGCCGATACTGAAATTGAAATCAATTTCATTAAAAATTCAGCTCGACAAATGGCAAAAGAATTCAAACAAATTCAAAGCTCCGAACAAAAAACAAAACGATTAATGGAAATGAATAAATGGCTACAAATATCCGAACATTATGGAATACCATATGAAAAACCTTATCATCTGCCGAGTGGATCAATGAGAAAATTTTGAAATATTTCATTTTTGTTTTGTTTTTTGTTTTGTAACATGTTGCATAGCAACATGATTCTTTTCGGTTGCTATACAGAATAGTGAATTGTTTGTCATAATAAAAATTTTTGTTTATCCAAAAAACCAAATTCAAAACTTTTTGTATGTTAAATGACCATCATTATTTGTTGTTTGTTAAAAAAAATGAAATCAAATTTATTGTGGCAAGATCAAATCAAAGATAAAGATAATCAACCAGTATGGTAAATAAAAATTCATTTTTTCTTCTTTTCTTTTTTGGAGTTTTTGATTTTGTTTTTTTTCTTTTGCTTCAAGCATCTATGATTTGACCATTTCACCGAATGGAAAATTATTGCTGGCAGTTGCTGATCAAAAAATTTATGTATATGATTTATTGAAAAAAACATTAATCGAAACATTAAAAGGACATAAAGATAATGTTTATTGTATTTGTTATGCATATGATGGTAAACGTTTTGCAACCGGATCGGCTGATAAACAAGTTATTATATGGACATCAAGAATGGAAGCAATACTTAAATATTCGTAAGTAGTCGCATACATATAGTCGCTTCTTGTCAATAATCAAGTTTTCTATTTTCTCCTCCCGCACATAATAATTATCAGACATAATGATTCGATTCGTTGTTTACAATATAATCCAACATCATATCAATTATTAAGCTGTACAAATTCAGATTTTGGTCTTTGGTCACCGGAACAAAAAAATGTAAACAAAATTAAAGTAACAAATCAAATAAATTGTTGTTGTTGGAATGATGATGGTATTATATTTGCTATTGGATTTAATTCTGGTCATATATCGATACGATTTAAGGTAATTATACAAATCAATGCAGTTTTTTTTTGTTGTTGAGAAAATCATTCAATTTTTTTGTGGAAAAATCATTCAATTGTTAATAGAATGGTGATGAAAAAATGAAAATTGATCGTAAAAATGCTATATGGGGTATATTATTCTTTAAAACCAATGATGAAAGAATGGAAAATCGATTATCAATTGTTGATTGGTCGAAAACAATTGCCATATATGATGTGGATGGAAATCAGGTTTTTGCTTTTCAATAATTTTGATAATCAATCAATCAATTTTTTTTGATCTTTGACAGAATATTCAAGAACGAAATCTTAATCATGATCCATTGTTTATATCATCAGTTTTAGAAAATGAATTTTTTCTTATCGGTGGTACAAATAAACAGGTAACAGTGTTTACGATTGAAGGAATGTCACTCGAAACAATCATAACAAAAGAATCATGGATATGGTGTTGTAAAACATTTGGAAATCGAATGGTATGTGTAATGAATGAATGACATTCATTGACATAAAATTTATCATCTCTTTTTTTTTTTATTGAAGGCAATCGGTTGTCAGGATGGTTGTCTATCAATATATCAGATATCATTGATGACAGTACAATGTTTATATAAACAACTATATGCATATCGTCATTCAATGACGGATGTTATCATACAAAATATTGAAAACAATGAAAAAAGTAATGTTACAATTATTATTTAACCGAATGAATGAATTCAAATTTTTCAAATCTATTTATTTTTTTTTTGTAGCGTTGATCAAATGTCGAGATTTGGTAAAGAAAATCGCCATTTATAAAACATTATTGGCTGTAGGTTGTTTGTTGTTGTTGTTTGCATTGATTGAATTCAATTCATATATGATAGATCGTTTATAATGTTTATCCATATAAATATTTTAGATTCAATTGGCCAAACGTATCGTTCTTTATGAATCCAATGAAGGAGAACTAAATTATCGGATCAAAGAAAAAATAAACATTGAAATTGATTGTACAATCCTTATGTTATGTTCATCGAATATAATCGTTTGTCATGAGAAACTTATACAATCATTAAATTTCAATGGACGATTGGAAAAAGAATGGAATTTTAAATGTACAATTGAACATTTGAAACCGGTCGGTGGTTTGCCAACAAAAGAATCATTATTGATCGGTCTTAAAGATGGCCAAGTATTGATGATCTTCTTATCCAATATTATACCGATTGAGCTGATTAAATTGAATAATCCGATTCAATATATTGATATCAGTATGAAACGACAAAAAATGGCAATCATTGATGATCAAAATAATTGTTCGGTTTATGATTTACACACTGAGCAACTAATATTTGAGGTTTTTCAGTCATTATTTTTTTTCGAATTTAACATTATTTTTCTTAATTTTTTTAACTAGGAACCTAGTGTAAATAGTGTTGTTTGGAATAGCCATTTCGAAGATTTGCTTTGTTATTCCGGATCCGGATTTATAGCGATAAAAATGAACAATGTTCCTATGCAAACAATTGAGTTTGTCAACGAAAACGTAAGATTCGATTCAAGCGAACCTTTCAATGATGAATAAATTTTTTTTTACTATTTTTACAATCACAGACAAATGTAATTGGTTATTCGGGCAACAAAATCTATATACAAAATACGGATATGAAAATTATTTGTCGTGAAATTTCCTATTCAAAAATTCTTTCACATTTCATTCAGCTAAACAATTTCAGGTTAGTTTTGTTCACATTTCTTTTTTTAAAAATTAGATTCATTTGATTTTATTTCGAAATTAGTGAAGCATACCGAATAGCATGTTTGAATGTCACTTATGAAGATTGGCAAATGTTAACAAATGCAGCAATGAATAGATGTGAATTTTTGATAGGACGAAAATGTTACTATCGTAATAATGATTGGCCATATAATGAATTGATTCATACACATTTTCAACAACCGGATGCATCGAATGACAATAATAAAAAACAGCTGCTATTGGCTAAATATCAAGCATATCAGGGATTGTTTTCAGAATCTGCAAGAATCTATAAAAAAATTAATGCATCACATTTAGCATTGGAAATGTTTACCGATCTACAGATGTATGATCAAGCAAAAGAATATCAACATAATAATAACAACAGTGGTGAACAACGACAACGACAACAACAACAGGTTACATTAGTAGCCGAAAATTTTACCAATCAAAAACAACAACAACAACGATCAAATAATAATGATTTCAGTGATCTACAAACATTATGTAATGTTTGCATTGCAAAAGGTGATTATGAAAAAGCATTTGAAATTATTTCGAAAAGTGATGTCAACAGGTTAGTGTTTGTGAGATATATTTTTTTGATTCATAGAATATAATTTGACAAATTTAACCAACCAAAACAGTATCGTATCATTTGCTCAACAAATCGATAAAGGTGAAATTAAATTACTTAATTTGATTGCAGAAAGTTTTCTCAAAAATCAAGATTACGAAAATGCAATACAAATTTATCGAAAAATTGGAAATTTTAAAAGTTTAGCACTTTCCTATATTCATAATAATCAATGGGAAGAAGCATTGAAAATCTGTAATGATATACCACAAATGAAAGAAGAAATCTATTATCCATATGCAATGTGGTTGGCTGAAAATGAACGATTTGCTGAAGCACAAAAAGCATTTCAAGAATCGGGAAAATTTGATGAATCACGACAAGTATTGGAAAGATTATTGAATAATTCAATCACGGCAAATCGTTTTAATGATGCAAGCTATTATTGTTGGCTGCTAGCCAATCATGGTATCAATAATGATGATGATGATAAGAAAAAGGAAAGGGATGCCGAAATCTATCATGCATATCAATATATATTCAAATATATCGTATGTGAATATGATATTCATAAAGATAATAATAATCGGATTGATTTTTTTTCCCCACTTCATAAATAGGAAGAACCATTTACATCGGTTTATGCTGAAATTCTTTTTAATTCGGCTTTGTTTTTGCTTCAATATATTGATGATGGAGATTTATTGCCTCAAGGTGTTTCAATGGCGTATGGAAAATAATTTTTTTTTCAAAACAAAATTTCGAAAAAAATCAATCTTTTTTTAAAAAATTTTTTTTTAATCATTTTAATTAGGTACATTTTATTTGCATTGGCAAAATTAGGTAAAGCATTAGGTCATTATAAATTGGTAAGGATCGCTTATAAAAAACTGATTAATCTTCGATTACCGGATAAATTATCCGAATCAATTCAAATCGGTAGTATTGAAATTCGTACAAAACCATTTATCGATGCAGAAGAATTATCATTATTTTGTTATCGTTGTTCTTCACAATATTCATTGATTAATGGTAAATTGAATCGATGTATCAATTGTGATCATAGATTTATACATTCATTCTATTCATTTGGTTTGTATTTTTTTTAACTTCTTGTCTGAAAAAAATCAATTTTAAATGATCTTTTTTTTCTGCTTGCAGATATTTTGCCGCTGGTAGAATTTGAAACCAATATTCAGGATAAAGATTTTCGAAAAATATTGGACAATAATAGTGATGGTATTCAAATATCTTCAGTATCATCCGATCAAACATCATCATCATCATCGTTGGCAAACGATTCACAAATCTTCACGAATGATTCATTATCATTGAATTCGAATAATAATAAATTGGAATCAGAACAGACGATTAATTTAAGTGATGAAATCAATCCAATTACAAATGTAGCCATATTGAATGAAAAACATTTTAAAAAATTGAATCGATCGAATGTAATTATTGTTTCCAATCGTTATTATTTGAATATGATGCCCGAAATTGGAATTGTTGCTTGTCCATTTTGTCATAAGGTTTGTCCAATCTATATATGTTTTTTTTATAATGACAAATTTTGATTATTCTTTTTCTTTTCTTTTCAAAAAAATCAAAAACCACGGAAAAATAAAAATTATCAACTTTACAGTTTTTCTACGATGATGAATATGAATTTCAAATTCTTAAAAATGGTTATTGTCTTTTCTGTAGGCAAATTAAAAATTAGATTAAAATCAATCAATCAAAATAAAATAAAAAAATCATGATGAAATTTGTCTTTAAACACAATAATTGACACTTTCACAATTCTTGTGCTAATCAATATTTTTTTTTTTAATAAAAAAACAAAATTGGAAATAATTTCCACACAAAAATGTGCCAGTGCCAAAATTTTGTGCAAAGATTTTTTAAAAATGGTTGTTTCGTTTCGAACATAAATGGAAGAAACTACACGATCGAGATGATGAAAGGCATTTTCTTTGGCACTCAAGAATCCACCCAAATTCAATATTTTTTTTGGTTTCAGTTTTCAGTCTTCATTTAGATTTTTTGATTTTTTTTTTTGATTGTTAAATTTCAAAGTGGCGAACTCTTCCAGTGCCAAGGAAAATGCACTAAGATGAAGTAATTTTTTTTTCTATAGAAAAAAAAATATGATAGAAAGCGATCATCATCAACTAAATGATGATAACATTTGCATCATTGGAAAAAAGAATGAAATATTAGAAAGAGAAAAAAAAGATGATAATAGATAGGATAGATAGATAGGTAGAACATTAGCCGTTCTTCAAAGCACTAAAGAAGCCACGGAACATTATTTAAATTATCATTTTTCATTTCATTTCGTTTCATTTCAAAAATGAATTGAACAATAGCCGTGAATTCTTCTAGTGCCATTAAGAAAGACCATGTCAATCAACTATCCATAGGTTGATCGTTGATCGTTGTCGTCATCATCATCACTATTATCGGTGGTGGTGGTTGTCGTTCAATCTTATCATCAATAAAATTGATGGTAATGATCATTACCTGTATTATGTATGTGTGTATATTGTCATTTGCGGTTTATAGATGATCTTATAGAGATGTTTTCATCATCATCATTTTCATCGCCAGTTCCGCCGGTTCATTTTATCAATTCAATTCAATCATGATGATGATGATGATGATGATTATGTTTTGAATAATCAAAAAAATAGTCGACTGATGTGGTAAGAGCATCGATCAGCACAAGTTGATGATGATAATGATTGTCATACAAGTTTTGCATCATATAGCAAATTATCGATGAAAATGATTGTGATTATCAACTGTGGTGGTGGTGGTGGTGGTGGTTTTAGTTGAAAAATGATGGTGAAAACAACAACAAAATCACGCAACGATTAAGGATGATGATGAAAATGGATATTTCCAACGTCTGTTTTTTCCTGTATTGAAAATGATAATAAAAGGTATTAGATATTTTTTTTCGTTGTTTTCGTTGAATAATTTGAATGAAAAGACTTTTTTTTTCAAAAAAGAAATGAAATGAAAATCCAGTGCACATAATGATTATAGACAAAAAAAACAAAAAATTCAAGAACTGAAACTGAAAACAACAAAAAAGCGAATTGATAGACCATAAGATGTGTCATGATTGTTGTTTTAGCAATTAGATCATCTAGTTTTCTCGTTTTACTGATTTTTTATTGTTTCAAAGTAAAGTAAAGTAAACTAAACAAGAAAAAAAAGAGACAACACGATTTTTTTTCGAAGAAAGAAAAAAAGAAATTATCGCTAATTTGTTTAGCTGATTTCGCCATAATCATCATGATGATAACAAAGGTGTATTTTAGAAAAAGAAAATTTTTTCATCATCATCATCATCATAAACACCCTTTCAACCATCACTGAACCAGAAATAAATATTTTTTGTCACCAAACAGACACAGTGTATGATTCAACTGAAAAGATTCATCCATCAATCAACAATAAACGCTAGAAAAATTTAGCATATTTTATTCGGTTGAGTTGTTGTTGTTGTTGTTGTTAATCAAATCATTGGACAAATTTGCCCAAAACAAAAATAATAATAAATAATAAAGGGTTAAACCCATTTGGAAGAAAACAATTTGAAGAAAAAAAAATGATCGATGGGTTAGGGCAAAGATAATGATGATGATGATGATGATATTCACATCATCATTCAGGTTCATCAAATGATGGGTCGATGATGATGGTAAAACAACTAACTGTTGTAACAAATTAACCCTTCAGCATATTCCTCCTTATAAATTATTATTGACCATCCTACCTTTTTTTTTTGGATGAAAATTAAATTCAAATTAAACAAACACACAGGCACACGCATTGTAATTAGACCAAATTGGATTTTTCTCATTCTCATTCTTCTTCTTCTTTTACTTTTTTTTTGATTGACATTTTGGCCATCAGAAGTGTTGTTGTTGTTTAATGATCATTAAAACCAATCATCATCATCACTATGAATCAATCGAAATATTTGATGATGATCATGTGAAAGAGTAACCAATATCATTACCAAAATTGATTGATAATTCAATATTTGAAATAAAACGAAAAAAAAAACAAAATCCAATCGATTTAAAGCAATAAAATTAAATCGATTGATGATCGATAATGATTGGTGGTGGTGGTGGTGGTGGTGGTGGTGGTTGAAAATTTTTTTCTCGCGCCGACTAAATGATCTTTTTGTTGTTGTTGTTGTTGCGGATATTGCCAACAACAACAACAACCAATGTAAAATGATACATGAGCCGATCGATTGATTGATTGAACTGTTGTTGTTGTTGTCTACCTTTTTTTTTCTTAATGAATTGTTTGGCGACAAACGAATTTTTTTCGAAACAGATTGAAGGATTGAAAGAGAAACAACAATCTTTTCATTGATTTTGGGTTGATTTTTGATCATTTGACCAGAAGAAAAAAATAGAAGACATTTTTAAAGTGAAAACAAAATATATATGATAAAGGTCACTGGCCGTTTCGGTCTATGTCATTTTTCTCATCATCATCATCATCATCATCAAGGATCGCATCATCTTTCATCATGAATCGTTTATTCATCATGGCCAAAAGGGTGGGAGGTGTACTTTTTTTGTTTAAATTGTTGTTGTTTGAAAATGAAAAAAAAAAATGATTATTACTCGGATGCAAGTTGTTGTTGTTGTTGTTTTTTTGGTCCTGTTTCGTAATGATTATTGTTGGTGTGTCGTTGTCGTCGTTGTTTTATTCAGTGAAAAAAAGGTTGTTTTTTATTGTCTAATTTCATCTTCAGGAACAACGAAGAGAGAGAGAGAGAGAGAAATCATAGGCGATAAAAAATTTACGCAAGAATGATTCTCTATAGCAGTCTATGCGATAAATGGATGACTTGCCCCCCTCCCCAAAAAAAACTACTACCGATGATAATGTGGTAGTGCAATCTCTGAACCATATACCTTGATTGGATTTATTCATTTTCTCTTCTCAAAAAAAAGAAAAGAAACTGAAAAACTGCAGAAAAAGTATTAAAATTGATTACTAATTAGATTGAAGATAGATGAAGAGAAACAAACAAACAAACAAACGAAAAAACCTTAGATTCTTTTGGGTTTGTTGCACAAAAAAACACAAATGTAACAAACAAAACAACAAACGATTTGACAACCAAAACGAATCATCAACCACAATATAGAATCAAGAATTACAGAATGACAAATGACAAAAAAAATCGATCAAATCGACCTCTGAAACAAACAAAACGAAAACGAAAAAATTGACTGTATTTCACATAACAAATACACAAAAATAACTAACCAACCAACCAATCAACAACAAAAAAAAGAAAAGAAATGTTCCTTCGAACTCAAACGAAACGAAAAAATAAAAATTACCGAAACAGAAAAATCGAAATCGAAATGAAAATCAAACAACAAAAACAACAAAAAAAAATCCAAACCTGAGAGTAACCAAGGTAACTTTCTCAGCCTTATGATAATGGTGATGATGATGATGATGAAATAACAAAATTCATATTCACGAAGAAAAAAAAAATATAAAAACTCAATTGGATCGATGACAAGCCGGAATACAAAGAATTCATTTATTCGATTATAGACAACAAAAAACTATATTGACAGAAATGGTCGGTTGGGTAGATCTACATGGGCAATCGAATGTATACTCATATTATCCGGTTTATCATGATAAACAACAACAACGATAACAACGATAACGATAAAACTTAACCAATTAAAGATTTTCAACAAAACAGAAAAAAAATTGTCATTTTGTATGGATCAATAATGAATCAGATAGTGGAAACAAACACAAGATAATTGACTGATGATGATTATAATAATGATTAAAAAAACAAGACGATTGTCACATTGAAATCATTCGAAACTAAAAAAACTAAAATGACGAAATGAAATGAAATGAATTGAACAAACAACAAACGAAAGACAATCAACCAACCAACCAATTATCAACACGAAGACATTTTGTACAGAAATTCTGGCTTCTTGAATTTTTTTTATTCAGGAAAATTAGTTTTTTTTCCTTCACTGGGTGCTTTCTTTGAAATTGTTTGTTTGGTTGGTTGGTTGGTTGATAAGCTGCTTGATTGAAACAATCACCATCATCATCATCAGAATGGAAATGAGCATCATCAGCAAATCTATTTCTTCGTTTTCTTCTTCTCATCAATTATTTCAATGAAACAATGAAGTAAAAAAGAAAGAAAAAGCAACATACCGACGATCAATTTAAAGCAAGCAAAACTAAAACTAAAAAGAAGAGAAGAGAAGAGAGAATCAGTGAACCAAAATGAAAAAGGAATATAATTGTTAGGTTTGGTGGTGGTGAAAAAGACGAAAAGATTGAAAGATTCACCTGAACCGAACCAATGAAAAGGTCAAATTCAAATATGATTTTTTTTGTGGACATTATGATGATGATGATGGAAATTCTTTAGCTGATGATTGGGAAAAGAACCAACCAAAGAAGAAGAAGATGAAAAAAAAATTTAACACGGTTGGCTCCACATCACTAGTCACATGTGACAACGATGACAAAAAAAGAAAAATGTGATCAAAAAAAAGTCTACTCTTCAATCAATAGGTTTTCTTCTTGTTTTTCGTAATTAAAATTCAAAGACACTAATTAATGGACGAATCTTTTTTCTCTCTCTCTCTCTCTCTCTCGTTACTTACCTTACTCATTATTATTATTACCCGACCTGGATTATCATAAATGATGATGATGATGATATGCGTGTGTGTGTGTGCGTTTGTCATTTAGGGTTGTCCTAACTTGATTGACTATTTTTTTTTTCATTTGTGCAAATGTTCCAAAAGTTTTTGATAATTAAAGGTGGAAAAAAAAGTACTGAGAAAATTCAAACAAACAAAATTAATGATGCGATAAGCATTGTGTGTGTGTGTGTGCGAGCTAGCGATTGATTGAAAGGAAATCTAATGAACCCAAGAAATGAATCCAAAAAGAAAAATAAAGTGTTTGGCTAGAATTACACCAAAAAAAAGGATTCATCTGCACACACACAAAACATTGACATTCAACGAAAAAAAAAACTGCGTGGAAAAGGAATTTACAATAATCACTTACAAAAGGAAAAAAACTATAACCAAAAAAAAAACAAAGGTTGAAAATGTTTTCCCTGTATATAAAAACATCACTGATAATACGATTATAATGGTAATGTTGTTGCTTTTGTTGTTGTTATTTTCCTCATAGATGTTTTGGGGCTTGTCTGATCACATTTTTTGTTTTGTTTTATCACACGGTGATTGTACATTTTGATTGTCATCGATGATATACCTGGATTCTTTATGCAAACGAAAACAACAACAAAAAAAACGAAAAATTGCCTGAAACGAAAAAAAAACAGGAAAAAAATCGATTGATTCAGTGTTAATCAATATACATAACCCCCTCATCATCATCATCATTACTATAACAACGTGCTTTTTTTTAACCAGTGATGGGTCTCACACAATCAACCAAACAACACAAAAACTTATTCTCTATGGTTCTGTGTATGGAATCCAAAAAAAACACAGCAACCTATCTGATATTCACAGCAACAAAACAAAAACAAATCATTATATATCGCCTGGAAAATATAGGGTAGGAACCTGGAAAAATAAAATAAAAAAAACAAGTAACCAACCAACCTGGAAAAAAAACCCATTGGTTGTCATTGGAGCCAGTGTATAGTGTACTTTGTTTCTGGTTCTGTTTTTTTTGGATCGAAAAAAATGTTTTTTTTTTGAGTTCAAACTCTCTCATATATCATATACACCACACAACACAACAAACAAACAAACAGATTTTTTTTTCTCCATCTTAACAACGACCAAAAGATAAAGACTTGGTTTTGTTTTAGTTTTTCATAGAAATTCTGGATTCTGTACAAATTTCATCAGGATTTTTGACTTACCTAAATTGAAAATCCATGGAATGGATGAAAGATGATTGTTGTTGGTAGTGATGATTATTCTATAGAATCGATTGTATCGATCGATAGTGTAAATAATGATGGTAGAGCGGAAACCACATGTGAATCCAAATTGATTCGATCAAGATTTTATGAGGATCAAAAACAAAACAAAAAAAACGGAAATCATTTTCTCTGCCGGCATTGCAAAACAACAAAAAAACAACTGAAACAAACAAACAAACAAAATCTTGCCATTTATTTATCTATCAACCAAACCAAACCAAACCAAACCAACCAACCAACCAACCGACAATGATAATAATGATGATGATGATCATAATGATCTCGACCATTCAATCCACCAAACAACAAAATAATGTTTTTTTTTCATTTCATTTCATTTCAAAACGAAACGAAAAAAAAACAAAGTGCACGCGCGCAACCTAGTTGTATTTGAAAATCAAAAATAAAGGTATTGTTTCTCTCTCTCTATGTCTATGTCTATTTACCACCACTGCTGCTGCTGCTGTTACCAAATAATGTTGAACAGTTCATCATCATCATCATTTGTCATTATAGTCACTTTTTGATGATAATAATAATGGTAGTGGTGGTATATAAAATGAACAACAAAAAAAAAAAAAAAAAAAAAAAAAAAAAAAAATGGGATGGGTATAG
>ERZ500997.224-NODE-224-length-15759-cov-6.874682_pt1 | contig 15759 bp, 19 predicted proteins | sample MGYA00248826_ERZ500997 | MGnify/ENA primary metagenome ERZ500997 (study PRJEB25958, sample SAMN03398524) | human skin metagenome | study: EMG produced TPA metagenomics assembly of the Human Skin Microbiome Metagenome (human skin metagenome) data set.
TTTCTGTTTAATTCATTTGTTTTTCATAATTCGTTTATCAACGAATGCAACAATTTGTTGTTGTTTTTCATTCAATTTTAATAAAAATAAAACTTGAAATATTTATTTATTATCAATTTAAAATAAAATAAATAAATATTAGAAAAAGATTTCGAAATGATCGATTCTTAACAGTGTTTTTTCACCGTAATTGTTCCAATCATCAAATGGAATAATGGGTCAATCTAACAATACAACAGAAATTACTTTAAATTAATCGTTTTTAACCAATCGAAAAGACTGCTTTTTCTCGATTCTTCACCGGAAAAGAATCGAACTCATTTGAATTTTTTCAGTATGATACTCGATACTAATATTGATTCATATGAAATAAAAGAATTGAAACAACAACAACAACAGTTGGAAACAATTACAACCAAAGATATTTATAGCCCAATTCAAAGTAAAACCAGTACTTTCTCACCGGAGAAAGAAGGAAAGCTTATTCGATCAACCAGTTCAATCATTGACAATGAATTATGTTTAACGGATGAGAAAAAAAATGTCAAAGGTTCAAGATCTCAAGTGTCTCAGCCACAATCAGATCGCATTCAAGCGAATCGTTCAATTGATTTTGTCCTTTCTCATCACCCACCTTTATTTGATTCAAAATTAGATGTTCAGGATAAGGATTATCTCGATTCTATATCAACATACATGTCATTCACTTATCTAGATATGTTAACTTTATCGTTTTCAATTGGTAGTTTTGTTTGTGATTTTATAACTGATATTATCGTCACCACCTGTCACTATTTAAATCATGATTATTGGTATTTTTCCTTGACCCTCTTATTTATTACCGTACCGTCTTTAATCATGACAATAATGTCATTAAGATGGTATATTATTGATTCGAAAAATCCTAATTCTCTGCCCGTATCAACAACTAAATGGGTTTTTCGTGTTATCCTTTTAACTTTGCAACTTGGTCCAGTGCTACGCTATATTGATTCGATTCTTTACGGAATTGAATTCCGTAAGCTCAGTAAAGAAAAAAAGAAAATTGCTAGACGTTATTTTCAATATATGATTTACGAAGATACTGATGCTACAATGCTTCGTCTATTTGAAGGCTTTATGGAAGCTGCTCCACAATTGGTGTTACAATTAACGGTATTGATCATAAAAATGCCGGATAAAAATCGAGATGGGACAGGTATGGCTTATTTTATTGATAAATTCATATGAAAAATTATAATTTTTCTCAGTTTTGGCTCAATCAATTTCCATAATATCTTCATTGGTATCTTTAGCATGGTGTCTTGTGACTTATATTCGCATGCTTCGTATGTCTTTGGCTAATAAAAAGAATATGACATACCCCGTAAGTTCAATTTTTAATTCAATTAATTTGTTAATTGATCATTCGATGAATGGTAGGGAGCGATCGTTCAATTTTTTTGGCGTTTTTTTATGCTTTCATCGCGTGTACTGGCCTTGTCATTGTTTGCATCCGAATTCACTTATTACATAGGCATTGTGTGCGTTGTTCACTGGTTGATAATGTTCATTTGGATTGTCAACATGAAAACAACATTTTGTGATAACCGGATAGAAGAATTATTTTATAATGCTGTTTTGGCCCTTATATTTATTTTCTGTTACTTTAATCCGGTTGAGGGTCCATCACGAAAACGTTATTTATTTTACTATACGGTGATGTTCATCGAAAATCTTATCATTCTATTACTTTGGTACAATGTTTGCGATATATTCAAATGGTATCGACTTCCAGCATTTATATTATTTTTTACAAGCTTTTTCATTGGCTTGATTTTTATGGTAATTATCATTGATTTTACACCGATTTCCCGTCGATTAATTTATTATTTTGTTATTTTTTCATAACAGTCGATGTATTATCTAATATTACATCCATCGCAAAATATTCGAAAATTTCGCCATTCCGCTAAGCCGAAAATTGATCAGAAAATAACTGGTCCTAGCAGCAGTCAATTAAGTGCGGGCTCATCTTTAGAAACGACGATGGCTCAATCTTCGACTTTGACGGATAATAGTAGAACCAATCTATTATCGCCTAAGAAGTCAAAGAAACGAGGCAAGTGAGAACTAAATTCGTGAAAAACTCTTCCAAAAAAAAACTACAAACGACAATTCAGTGGTGGTTGTTCCAAGCCAACATTTTTAAAAATCGACATTTAATTTTAATAAATAATAAACTTATCTAAGAATCTCATTGACAAAAAAAAAAATAAAATAAAATTTATTTCGTATTTATGATAATAAGATGATAGAATATTCAGCCAATCGATTGATAAGACAATCGAGTGATTCTTTAGGTACTTCTTTCGACCAAAGTTGTTGTAAAATTTCTGTTGATATTTTCTCTAAATCAAGTAGAGACATATCTTTATCTACTTCGATTGATTTCAAAGTAGTGTAATTCTGTACCAGAGTTATGATCGTGAATGATTTAGGTATTTTCGATTGATTATTGTCGACGAATTGATGAAAAGTAGTTGTGACTGTAGAAGGCAATGATTCGAGATGTTCCAAAACCATCACCGATCGTTGTTCTTCATTAAAAACTGTTTCAAATTGATGCTCAATCATATCACTTGTATAATGCTGATCCAATTGAATAGTAGGAAAATAATCTTCTTGTTTTAGTTCAACTATAAGATTTGCCAAATTTTGTGAAATATCATGCAATTGAACTTGTTGTTCAGCATTACCGATCAATAATAGGATGATCGAACTTGCACTGGATGAATAAACGTTATAAATTATGGTTTGTAAAATTCCTTGACTTATATCTGGCATGAATGAATTTGTTTCATTTAGAAATTTTTGAATCAGCTCAATTTGATCATGATTTAGGCTATTTGGTTTTCCGAACTCATTGAATAATAACGAAACTTTCCGAAATTCAATGGGAAATGAAAGCACAGCTGAAGCTAATATCACCAAAAATATTGCTGAAATCCAATATTTCAAAGATGATTTGGTGGAATTTTCATTTTTATCACTTGTAAATGAAGCTAATTGATTGCTTGAATTGCTACGGCAAATAGGTGATCGAGAAAATGGGTGTTTTTGTTGTGATAAGTCACGCTTTTTATGACATAGATTATTTTTTATCAAACAAACTTCGATTTTAGGATAAGTTTGTAAATCATCATCATTTTCATCATCTTCACTTGAAGAATTTGTTTTTATTGTTGATTCATCGTCTTGACAGCCATCTAATTCTGATTTTTGTTGTGATTGCTTTTGATGTTGATTTTCATCATTTTGTTCAGCTGCTATAATTTCTTCTTGATTAGGATGAATAGCTGTTTCTAATATTTCATCATTCATTGTTGAACTCAATTTTTAATTTTTCCAGAATGGAATTTATTCCGATGTTGGAATTTAATTTTAATCGAAAAAAAAATCATTCGATTATGTGGCATCATATGCGTGTTCATAAAGGGCGTTAATAATGGTTTTAGCTATATCAAAATGGTTGTCAAGTGATTTTATTTTTATCAATCAAAAAAAATGTCAATCGTTTCCAATCTAAATAAACAGACAAACATAATGATAATAACTTTGGATAACACACAATTTATCATAAACTACATAGATACAATCATATCTTTGAATTGAATAAAATAAATAAAATCAATATCCATATTGAATTCTTCGGTTTGTCACATATTGATGCATGGAAAACGCCAATGTAGCGATGTAAAGACAGGCGGCAATCCAACAATTATGCGCTGCTGATTCATAACGTTGATACGCTTCCGGATAGAATTCTTTGATATTCGATGTTTCAATTTCATGTAGTTCAAGATCTTCTGCAAATGTTACAGCATGACTATAAAGTAGTATGCCCATCAATGTTAACATAATGATTGCCCAAACAGATAATAATGAACAAAGTATGGCAATTCTTTTACTACAAATAATCATTTTTAAAATATTGATATTTTTTATTTATTAAAATATCTTTAATTTGAGATGAAAAATAATAAAGATAAGATAAAAATGAAATGTTTTCAGTGTTGTTGTGTATGGTATACAGAAAATGACAAACTATCAATAGCTACTCATTATGGTGTGTGTACAGTTCCAATTGGAATCAACTCCGATTGAATATTCTATATAATGTGAATATTCTGCCATTTTTATACGTTCAACATTCTTTTCAGGTTTTTGGGATTTTTGAATCGTATAAATGATGTTTCCATACTTAATGATGTGTTGTACTCTCGGTTTGAACGTCTATAATTTAAAATTTTTGATAAATTAAATTCCATTTAAAAGTATAAATATTTAAAAATCTTACTTTCTCTTCTCATTTCTACTATGAATTCTTCCAACACGATTATTATTTTTACGAAGTCCAAACCATTCTTTCTGAAATATTAAAATTTCAGATGTGAGATCATTTGAACATTTGAAATGACATTAAAGATTTCACTAACCTTTTCTCCAAGATTACATCTATGACCTATGGATTCATAAATTCTTTCCACAACTTGTTCACCGACCTCGTATGGATATCGCAATCCGAAATTTCGATAAATAAATTCATCAGCAACAACAGCGATTACTTTCACAAGTGTGCCTGGCAGTCTTTTATCCAGATAATCACCTCGGTCCAATACTTCAAGAAGTATTGCACCCTGATCATCTTGTGCTAATAATGAACGAAAATCTAGATTCTTTGAAACGAAAAATAAAAAATAAAAAATGGTAAAAACTGATTTGACGCTCAATTAGATGGTGTGCAAATATTACTTCTATTAATCGAAATGCTTCACTGTGTCGTTTAGATAGGCTAATAAGCGACAAATTTTGTTGTCGTATTTCATTCGGTACGGGAGAATTATAATCATGTTGATTATGGATTTCAACTTGAACCATTTCACCTTGGGACGAGTGAGCATCAGAGTTAGCGTTCAAATTGACCAGGGCAGCATCAATTTCATTATCATTTCGATCACCTTCAATCATTTGGTGGTTATCGAAATTCGTTGAAGAACATCCCATTGCTGGAATTGTTACGATTGAATAATTTGTCGATGAATTGGTGATAGTGGCAGGTGTAATGATGGTGTCCTGAACAACATCACTTAATGATTGGGATTGAGGTCGTGAATGACTCGCTTTATTAATTTTAGATTGTGTAGCTGCTGGTGCTGCATGTTTAGAACGAATTTCCTCTTGTATCACAAGAATTTTCCGAGTTTTTATAATGGAAAAATTGAGATCAATAAAATCCTCCCGAGTCAATGCAAGAAATGTGGATAAATCGACATTTTCTTCCGCTGTAATTTGAAAAATACATTAATTTTTACATGGAATTACCGTTATTCGGTGTATTCACGCCATTATTGATGTGATAATACTTACCAAATACGGATGTATTGATTCCTTCTCTGTTCAAGCGTCTTTTAACTTCTTCCATTTTAATTACGATTTTTTAGAATTTTTTTCGAAATATTTTAAAATATGATTGAAAAATTAATCAAGAATATGGGAATTTAATTAATTGAATACAATTGGCAACTGTTGCCTATGTAGGCTAGAAGGCAAAAAAAAACTAACAAATTAAATTTGAATAATAATAATTTGTTTGAAGGTTTTCAAAATCCTAGCCAATCTTTAATCAGATAATTCTTATATCAATTTAGTTATGAAAATAATGAAGAATTGGTTACAGAATTTAATCTTTACAAATCGAAAAGTAAATTGACGAATTTTTCCATTCTGTCTTGAACACTCAATAACGAACAAAATACTGCATTTTAGTGGTGTGTGGCAAACGGGCTCACACGCTTGCAACAATTTTGGAAATTTTATTGTCAATTATCCCCAATAATATTGCTGAGAAATTTCCTATTATATAAATTCGTTCATCATGGATTTATCAGGTTTAACAGGAGATGTTTTTCGATGTAAGTTTTCAATTATGTCAAATAAAATGGTCTTAATTTTTGTTGATTATAGCGACAGACGAAATTGTAAAGCGGATTTTTAATCATCGGCCATTTCTAGAAGCCGAACTACAAACAATGGTTCGAAATTTTGACTTTGATGAGCGTGATGAATTACAGGAGATACATCGCAAAATTGTTCATATCAAAGATCAATCATTCAATGAGATTGAGAATAGATGTCAACCTCTCGAAAAAGCTAATTTACATGTAGATAAACTCGAAAAATTGATAGATCAAATACTTGATTCAGAAACGGCTAAGGAATCAGAACGAAAGAACCGTTTATCGCAATATACCGCTCAAAAAAGTGAAGATCTTATTAAATTTATGGAACAAATAAATTCACAGATTGATAATATTGACAATTCATATATGAATGCCAAAAAAGAAATTGATATAAAGTACAAGAATATAAAGAAATGAATTTATAGAATAAAATATTAACGATTATAATCCCTTCGATTGTAATTGTGATTTGGGTTATTTCTGTATCGTTTGATTCGACCAATGTAGTTTATCTCTATTGGCGGAACGGAAATTTGACGATTAACAGCCTCAACGAACAATGGATCATTCATCGTAAAACGAGTAGCATATTTTTCGCCCAAGTATTCGATAGCTTCTTCAGTTGTCATTTTTGACAATGATGATTTTATCGTCGAATCATCCGTGCTATTTTCGCCGGAACTGTTTTGCTTTTAAGAATGATAATTGACTAGGTTAAATTTGGAATATAATAATATGGTGAAAATACCTTGCTTTGACTCATTTTATTACATTCGAAATTTTTCGAACAAGTTTCTCTGTGTTTATGTGTGAGACGATTCGAATGTGTGACGTGAGGATTTTCGTAAAGTTTATCAAAGTTTTTTTCTGGCATAATTTCATGGAAATTTATATATGGCCGAATGTGTTTTTCTTTCAACACGGCTATTGCATTCAAATAATCACAAATCAATTTATAGATTTGTAATTATTTGAAGTTGTCGTCAGCTATCAGTGAATTTTTCCATATGTTTTATCGAACCGACAATCTGATGATTTGCATTGACATCCCATTTACTTAATGATAAAAAAAGGTTGGATGGCTCAATATCTGATCGATCTTTTGACACTGACCAATAATTGAAATTTGTGATTAATTGTTCAGATTCTAATACGCCAATCGGTAGATATTCGTTTCTTGTTTCAGTTACAAAAGATGCCAAAATTATCGATAGTAAAGTAATACAAGAAATAAATATCAGTTTCGTTTGAACATTGAAGATTATTCGTAGCTATTTATGGAAACAAAACAAAAAAATAAGCCAGTAATCATCGTCATCAAACAATTTTTGACGTTTGATTATACTTACATTGTAGTTATAGAGCCAATAAATAATGGCTAAAAATGCCGATTGAGAAAATAGATGAACAATACTGACTACAATTATACGATATCTGGTCGAAGTCAATTCCAATGTTTGCAATATTGTTATCATTTCGGAACATTCGGCTAACATAATGCCTAGTACGGAAATGCCAACATTTAGCCATATAATTTTTTTCAATAAATATTGACCAAATAGTAGGAACATTAGAATGGCTAAATTTAATGAAAGTATAATACAGTTTGACCAACGACGGCCAAAACATTGATTGACAAGATACCATGTCAATAAAATGATTGGCATCTTTATCATTGATCCAAAAAATCGGTCAACAAGTAAATTGTCATCGAAACGATTTTTACGTTTTGATAAAAAATCAATGATCAATTCATTTGTTATCAACACGATTGCCCATAAAAATATCATCTGAAATAGTGTTGAACGTTTGATGAATAGTTTAATTTTTTTCCAAAATGATGGCTGTGATCCATCTGGTACTGATTCATCGTCGGTTAGAAAACTGTTCATGCTTGGACGTCGGTAATGATTATTATAGTTGTTTGATGATATAATTCTTTGCTTATAATTGTTGTTATGATTCGATGTCGATAAATCAAGATTTTGCATGGAAATTGCTAAACTAACTTCTGCACGTCGTTCATGATCATAATAATGAGTAAATTTCTGTATTATACAACAAAATTGAAATTTATTTGAAATATTTAAAGCACATAAAGTCTTACACTTATGATTGAATCGATCGAATCATTGTCCAATTTCGCTCTGTTAATACGATTCATTCGTTCAAAGAGATCTTTTAATTTATCAAAACGTTTGGTAGCTAAAAGCCATTGTGGTGATTCGTCATAGTATTGATAGAATATAAAATATGGAATAACAAATCCTGTGTTGACGATAGCAATCCAAACCCAATGTCTTAGAGCTTGTATGAGAAAATATGTACACCATTCACCAAATTGAAATGCCAGACCGACCAATGCTAAAACATCCGCACGATATTCAGGTGTAACAAATTCAATACCAAATGCTGTGCCGATCAATATTCCGATTGGCCATGTGGATCCTTGTATTGCTTGGCAAGTTAAAAATGCATAATAATTCGTGGTCAACACTGGTGATATTGCTGATAAAATGTATGCAGTTAAAATGAATATTAGGCCAATTTTACGACCATATCTGAAAACAAAAATTGATTATTCATTATAACAGCAAATCAATCTATCAAACAGTCTATTATACCTATCTGAAAGAATGGCATATATCAAGCTAAATAGAGCAGAAGATAATTTTCGTACAAATCCGATCATTTGAATGTGTTGACGGCGATCACAGACAAAATTATACTAGAAAGAAAGAAAAAAAATTGTGTTTTTGTCAAATGTCAATTCTAAAAAATTCATTCATTTATTTCTGGATCAAAGTCTTTGAAACGTCATCATTGATTGACAATCAATGACAAAGTTAAAAAATGTTTTTGTCTAACTAATATTCCCAATACAAAAATTATTTAAGTTTTTATCCAAAAAACTTACATGCATGGCAGCATTCTCTCGAAATTGATTTCGATTATAAACCCAGCCACTGATTGGTGAACACTTTTTAATCGGTATGAATACTGATGATGATGATGATGATGATAATGTAGATGATGACGATGAACTATTTTGTTTCGGTATTTCCAAACCGGTCAATACTTGACGATAATTTATATCATACATTTCACAATTGGACATTAGTTTTAGCGTTTCCTGTCCATTATTATCATCGTCATTGTATTTTAATCGTGGTCGAATCAAACGATTTTGTTCTCCATATGAAAAATTGACCAATAAATCTACACGACACCAATGATCTGGAACAAATTCGTTATATCTGTGTATAAGCGGATGAACAGTTTAAAAAACGAAAATCGGGTCAAATTTTAGTCGATCAAAGAAAAAAATTATTAAATTCAGATACAAACATATAAGACGATTGAAATGCGGCTAGTATAGCCAATGGCATTATGAAACCGAACAATAAAAATTTTTGATATTGTCCAAAATCATTTAACTCTTTCAATACATTTTCACAATGAAATTTTTGTAACATATTGCCGACACATTTGATTTATTGATTGATCGTAGAATCTTCTTACTAGTTACAAATCCATTGAAGATAACGGAAGAGATCTATTCGAGATCGAATTATAAAAAAAATAATAAGATCGACGTGGATGTGTATATGACAATTCACCAATTTAAGTAATAGAAAAGCAGCTGAACTATGGACTATGGTCAAATATGTTTGTTGAAGATATTGTCGAAAATGAAAACGAAGAAGATGCCAATTGTTTCGCTAGTTTTTACTCGTACGCACACAAATGTACAAGTTATCGAACACCTGCGTTTGTTTTTTTTCATCATCGATTCTAATCTAAAGACGACGAAAAGCAAATCAACATTAAACAGTAAGATCATGAATGGAGAGAAAACATAGATAGAAGTAAAGTAATAAGTGAAAGTTTTGAACATTGAATGAAACAATAATTAAGTTCGGATACAGTTTGATACTGTAACCATAACGAAGCTAAACATTTTCTGATCAATGTATCAAATCAATTTTATAAGATCTCAAATTTGCAAACAATTTTTCAACAATGATCTATATTCATTAATCATCACTGTTATCTGAATAATTATTTCACCGATTTAATGATCTCAATTTGTCAATGCAAAACATTTGAACCTGAATTTATTTGCTTTGATAGTATCTTTGAGTGAAAACGAAAAAAAATGAATAAAATACATGTTAGATAATTAGCGAGTAAAGTTGTGCCATGATTTTTTATGAATAGATTTATTTTTAGTTCATAAAACTAATACTTAGTTTTATTGTACATTTTAGTTTCAAACTTGATCGATTATTACCAAGCCAGACCAATATGAATGATCACCGCGTATAGTTGAAAGATACCGTTCGTTCGATTTCGTACATCGTGAAACTTTTCATCATCATTTGGCAGAAAATATAGCTAAAATTACAACTCTATCTGATAATCACCTTGTTTCATCCTGATAAGTTTTCGTTGTTCATGCTAACATGTTCCATCACCATAACGCTTTTTATGGTTCGAAAAAAGTTATGGTACAAATAAAATAGAAAAAAATATTTTTTTATTACACACAAATGATTCGCTCTGAAAAAGAGTTGAAGACCAATTTTTTTTGGTAATAAAACTAAGTCAAATGAGATTGGTACAAAAAAAAGAGAAAGTTTTGGTTCGCTATGAAATAATTGTCTGATTTTTCGTCATGAGACAACGAAATCGAGAGCAAAAAAAAAAGAGTCAAAAATGTTCAGTAAAAGAGAAAAAACAGATCCTTATTAGGATCGGCCAGGAATCATGAAGAAAAGACGAACAAAATTAACAGAGAAAGAAAAAACAATCTTTCAATCAAGTGGCTCCATATTCTAACCGAACATCATCGAGTACATCATACAAGTGTGTATGGTTTTCACATTCGACCAAACAAGAAGGAAATCGAAAGCCAAAAATTTTTTGTAGCAAACACGACCGAATTGTCGACGTTCGATCAAATTTTTCTTCTTTGGCCAGCAGCTGCAAGCTACATATTGTATTATCTTATTTCGATCTGTACTGACCAAAAATTTAACATTTTCTATTGTTATCATTATTATTGGAGCTGTCATATATTTCAACATCCTTAGTAGTGAAGCATTTATTGTTTGATGAACTACGATCGTTTTATTTGCTGTTGGTGGCACAGTAATTGATCGACACGTGACACGTTCGGCATCGATAGTTTGAGACAACAACAACAACAAAAATGGAAATTTCTTGGTAATAATCTTTTTATTCATAAATTTTAATTATGCCATGACGAATTTCCACTTTCATTTTCTTTATTTTCACGCTTTTTCAGGACACTACGTCTATTGTTATTATGGTCATCCTTACTATGGCCATTAATGTTACATTGTACCGGCAGTTCGATTGATGACATACCTTCGGCAGAAGAGTTGTTCGGTCAAGAGGAATCCTATCATGTTGTCGAATGTGTAATGCCACTATATTTTCTATGTCAGAATAACAATTGTCTGCCTGAAAGTCATCTTTGTGATGGCGAAAATGATTGTGGTGATAATTCAGATGAAGATCCAAATTATTGTGGTAAGATTAATTTATAATATTATTTAAAGATGAAAAAATTTGTCAATTACATCCTTGAATTGAAATAATTACAGCACAAATGCAATGTAATGCAACTACTGAATTCAAATGTAATAGCGGCCGTTGCGTACCAAAAGCAAGTCGTTGTGATCGGCATCCACAATGTCGTGATCGTTCGGATGAATTCAATTGTGTGTATGAACCATGTCCAAAAGGAACATTTTCTTGCGCCAATCATAGCCAATGTTTGGACATGAGTGAAGTTTGTGATGGCAGTATTGATTGTAAAGATGGTCTAGCATCGGATGAACTTCATCCAAATCCATGTCCAGCTAATGTTACTTGTCCATCATCATCATTCAAATGTACTAACACTAATGTCTGTGCTCTACCAAATTGGATGTGTGATGGCGAGAATGATTGCGGTGATAACTCGGATGAGAATGAAGAAAATTGTAAAAATTTCAAATGTCCCGAGGATTGGTTTCGTTGTGCAGATAATCGATGTATATCGATGAACAACGTATGTAACGGGGTAATCGATTGTAAAGATGGTCTTGCTTCGGATGAAAGACATCCAGATCCTTGTCCACGAAACGTTACCTGTCCAAATGATTTTTTTAGCTGTGAAGAGACGAATATATGTGCCCATCCACATTGGGTAAGACTGTTTTAAAAATCACTATTATTGCCAAATATAAACCAATTCATTGTTTCATTACATTTCTACATTTATTTAGCTTTGTGATGGAGCCGATGATTGTGGTGACAAATCCGATGAGGTAAGTTTAAATATAATTGATGGTAAATGATGTAATATTAAATTTTGTCAAACAATAACTATTGTCAAAAAAAAAACATCATGCAACAGGTATTTATTTCTATATGAATGGATGAAAAAATAACTGGAATAGTTAGTTATATTCGCTATTCATTCATCATTTTCAAACTTTTTTTTTAATATAAACACAATTAATGACATTTTTTTTATTTCGACCGAATCGGTTCATATTGTTCAAATCAATTGAATTGCTTATTTGTTTCATAATTGAATAATAATGCAATTTTTATGTGTATGTGTTTGTTTCATAGGATATCGAAAAGTGTGCCAAGACTCCGTGTCCTGAAGATTGGTTTCGTTGTTCACAAACTCAACGATGTATACCACCAAATTGTAATTTTGTGTTTAAAAAATTTAAACGACAACACATTTTTTAAACGAAACATTTTTTTCAATTGAAAATTTTTTAGGGCGCTGTGATGGATCCGAAGATTGTCAAAATGGAGAAGATGAAACTGATTGTGAACATGATTATATGCATGATGTTTTCATACCAGAAAATAATACCCTTATATCATATGTTAATCATTCAACCAGTGCTGATTTGGTATCTATATCAAAGAATTTAACAATCAATAGTAAACAAAACAATAGTAGTAGTAATCACGATGGATTAAAACAAGTGGCCGCTGCTGTATCAAATCCGATCTCATCATATCTACTAAGTCAGCAACAGCATATTCGAAAATCATCTCAAACTAATACGGCTTCATCATTAATGGATCAATACAATGTTGATGATCAACAAATAAAATAAATAATTATAATTTATTGTCAAAATTTAGATTTGGGAAATAATAAAATTGATTTTTCCTTTTTCGTTCAATACAACAATTATAAATAATTAAAAAACTTAACATTTGTAATTAATAATGACAATTATCAAACATAACAATCACCATAACATAGGATATTCTTATTCCGGCTCCAGAATAGGGCTAACATTGAAAATGAATAAATTGATCGGCTTTAGAGGAAGTTTGATTATTTTTTTGAATGTTTTTTCATTCAATTTTAAAATGAATGAAATAGATGGACGATTTTTGGCTATTTCATAGCAAACGCTAAGTAACGTTCTAAGATGAATTTCTGTACAATTAGCAACCGATAATGAACGTAATCTGGGCATTGATTTTAATTCAATCAGGCTTTCTTCTTTACAACGACTTCCAGTGATAGCCAATTTTTCCATTAGTGACCAATTATTCATAATTATAGTCATTCGTTTCGTACAATGAATGCAATTGTCAATTTCGAATTCAATGTCATCGTCTGTAATTTTTCTACTCATTCCTTGTTGCTCTTGCTGTTCTTCTTGTTGTGGTACAGGGTTTTGATTCTGATTTCTATTATCATCATTAGCCTGAATTGGCTGCTGTGCATTACTTGAATCGATCACAAGATTTCGTTCTGCGATTGGCGGTAAGGTTGGATTTTCAGGTTCGATTGGGCATGTACAACACAACCTGGATGTATTAATGGTTAGAAATTTCACCAAAGGAAAAATCTGAGGTAATAGTGCGAATATTGATGTCTCAAAATCCACATCAAAACATATCGATTCGATTGAATGGAGAGGTCGCAAAATTTCATCCGTATCCTGATATTGTTCATCATTTGAGATGGAATTATTATCATCCGATCGTAAGCGAAATTCTTTCAAAAGTGGCAATTTACTTAGAGACAAATGTAGAAATTTCAATTCTATCTGTAAAGAAACATTCATTTATCATTATTGTTGAAAGCACCAATCTTTAGAGCACTTACACTAAATTTGAGATGAATGTCCAGAAAATTCAACAAGTGAAAGTGATTACATAGTAGTTGGAATTGACTGGGAAATAAACTTTCATCTTCATAATTGACGGTAATCTGTTCAAGTGATGAGGATAATTTTTTGCATACATTTACATTCATAGCTGAAACACTTTTTCCATTGTTAATTGTTAAATTTTTCAGCTGTAGTTGACTATTTTTACAGCTATCTAATATTTTATCAAAATAATAAAGATTATAATCAATAGTGACATTATGAAGATGTAATTCATAAACACGTAGCATGAAACCAATATTGAATGGATTGGAAATTGTATTATCAGCCAAACTTATGGCAAAATGTTTTAATTTTGGTAAAACATCTAATGATTTACAAATCTTGATGGTTTTGACTATGGATGTGATGTAATTATCATTTGAAGGAGATCCACAAATAACCAATGCTAAACATTCGAGATGTTTCAATTCTATAAGCAACATGATCAAATCCTTTGGATCCCATTGACAGCCAGATATCATCAGCATTCTAAGATTAGGATATTTTGACAGTATTAATTGACAAGAAAGATAATTTAAATGAGTTGTTAGGATGAAATCATTGGTTTGATGAAAATATAAACAGGCTTTTAATTGATAGTAAATATGGCTATTCTGTTCATATTCAGCAATTTCATTTCGGCTACGAAACAATTTTAGTGATATTTGTCGTTCATTACGATATTCAATTATACGTTTCCATCTCAGTGAAATCGATTCCAATTCTAAGAGTTTAGATATTGGTAAATAATCGAATATTTTTCGTAAACAATCATCGTTGAGACTATTAATCGTCGTTTTATTCATGATCAAGAAATATCATTTTCGAAATGCGTTTTTATTTTTATTAAATGAATAAAGAAATATGAGCAACACTTTTTTCCCAAACAAAATCAACAAACATAAATTATTTTTAGAATAATGATTATCAAAAAAATTATTTCTTCAGAATTCTCCTCATAACGGTCACATTGGAATTTTATCAATCATTCTGATTTTTAAACATAGATGGGGCTGACATAGCAGAATAAATTATATCCCAATATTGAATTTTGAATTAGTTTCCTAAACGAATATGGGATTAATTATAATGATGATGATGAAAAAACAAACAGATTTAATTTTAATTGAATACATATTACATAAATGATGATCATCAAAAAAAACAAATAAACGGATTTCGATTCTGTATTTTCAAACAATGATTGTCATTTAAAAAAAAAATCAGTTTTATCCATTTTGTTTCTGTTAGATTTGTTTGGAATTTAAAGCAAATGTTATCGATGTTTATTGAACAAAATAAACTGTCAATTTTTTCAATAATTTTTAGTTTGATAATACTTGTCATTTTTTTCCTGTTTATTCATGGATGACAAATTTTTGACAATTTTTTCCCCTTTTAAAATTGCTATATACCGCAATTTTTTTTCACAACCATCATCAATAACCGAAGTGAATCATGAAAATTTTAAATTCCATAAAAAAAATTGAGAAATTCCCTGACATTTTTTCTTCATCAAATAAACTAATATTTGTTGAAAATTA
>ERZ500997.225-NODE-225-length-15654-cov-6.085518_pt1 | contig 15654 bp, 14 predicted proteins | sample MGYA00248826_ERZ500997 | MGnify/ENA primary metagenome ERZ500997 (study PRJEB25958, sample SAMN03398524) | human skin metagenome | study: EMG produced TPA metagenomics assembly of the Human Skin Microbiome Metagenome (human skin metagenome) data set.
TCAACAACAACAACAACATCAATCAGTTTTTAATCATCATTTAAATGGTTTTCATTCAAAAAATGATGATGATGATGAATTGAACAAAGACCAACAACAAACGAATATCTGTTCGGATCAAACTGTGATGAATCATAATAATAATAATAATAATATTGATTCGAATTCGAACAAAACCGAACAACATATCGATACCATCGATAATCATCAACAAGAAAATAATGATGATGATTTTGCCGATTTTGCAACGTTTATGCCCGATTCGAATCAAAAAAATGATGATGATGATAATTTCGATGAAGATTTTGATGATTTTGCCGATTTTACCACCAACAATGTTCCAGAGCCAATCGTCACTGATGATGATAAAAACATCGACGCCATGAAACCATTGAAAAATTCTCGACAATTAATTGAAGATACATTTCCAATCAAAACTTCTTCAGTCTACGATGATGAAAGATTATCTATTGATTTTTTTGATAAAAAATTCTGTGATCCAAATGCACAACAATTATGGAATAATCTTCAACAATTAGATTTAAAATTAAATTTTCATTTTAATAAATGGAAACAATCATCATCATTTAAACATTTAATAGAATCATTAAAAATTGATTCACGTAATGTGGTAAGTATTATTTCATATTCATGATTTCAGTTGAAAATTCATTGCATTTTGTCGAATTTAAGATTCCACCGGATATTTTTCCATCAACCACCAACATTACTTTGAATCAAATTTTACAACCAACAGCATATGATTATTCAACAACAACAACAACAGCGACAAAAATTGATGCGAATGACGATGAATGTAATGGATTAACAATGGCGGATGTATTCTGTAAAACAAACGTAAACAAAAATCATTTAACAACAAAAATCGAATCATCAACAACAACAGCGGAATCATTGGAATGGCCAGCTGATCATTCAATGAAAACATTACCATCAACAACAACAAATCAATCTATGTTGAATAATAATTTAACTCAAGATTTAGATTTTTTCGAAACTAAATATGTCAGCAACAACAACAACAACATTTCGAATGTTAAAAATGATGATCAGGATCACCATAATCTTATTGCAGAATTTGATGGTAAGTTTTGATCGGTTGATTTCAGTTAAGTTTTTCTGATTTTTCATTTTGTCAATTTCCATAGAATTTCTGAGGATCGATACTGAATCAGCGATTGTCAACAACAATGAAATTTCAACCAAATCAACAACAACGAACAAAACAACAAATCGAATGAATGAACAAGTTTTAAGTGCTGAAGCATTACAAATTCTTAATGAATTACCAACACTTTCAATGATGAGATCGAAAATTTTATCATATCCAATGTTGAATAATCGTCAATGTCGTTCCAATTCAAATTCACCATCATCATCTAGCCATCATCATCATTCATAGAATTTTGTTGAATGATCTCATCAAACAAAATAAAGCAAATTACTGTGATCAACAATATTAGAAAATCAAACTTTTTTTTCGTAATTTTTTTGTATTTTATTTATATTTTAAAAAACATTATTATTGTTGTTGTTGTCATCACAGAAAACAAAAAACGTTCGAAACACAACCGACATTCCAACATTTTCATTCCAAAAACAAAACAATTTTCTTTTCTTTCTGTCCATTTCAACAAAACCTAGTCAAGATTTCTTTTTTTTCCTGCATTTAAAATAATTCAAAATTTTGTTTTGTTTTTAAAAAATAAATTTTGTTTTTCAAATTTTGAAATAATGAAAAAGTTGTATGAGTTGTTGTCATAGTTCAGTGAGGTTAGGTTGATGACTATGACTATGCCTGTGATTCATAGTTCAGTGAGGTTAGGTTGGTCATCATGACTATGACTATAGATTATTGTCATCATAAAACTTTCTCATACACATTTTTTGCTTAGCCTCAAAAGAAATGAATGACTTTTTTCAATTCATTTTGTAAAAAAATGACCTTTTTTATATGTAAAAATCTCCCACTGATCTTAATGATGATGGTAACGATTGAAATCAAATTTGATAACGATAATAGTGATGATGATGAAAAAAACATGGCAATCACACACGATAAATGGTCAGGGAGGATATAATGTCATTTTGATTTCATTGCATCATTTGTTCTCTGGTTCTATCATTTTGACCTTTTTTTTTATTTATTATTGAATGGACATGTGCCCACACACTATGTATCCTATGGTGGTGATGACGATGTCTATTGTAAATGTTTATTGAATCGTACAGCGGCGATGGTAATATATTTTGCTCTTGGATGGACAAACCACCACCAACCGAAAACAAACACGTAAAATATGTTGATTTTACATGTTTAAATTTTACATTTTTTTCTGGGCTAGAAAAAAAATCCAAAAATCACATCAGGATAACATTGATCATTTAACCATGTATCCTGGTCATTTTTTGGATTTTGTTCGCTAACCATTTTTCGATCATCATCCCTCCCATTTATGTCTTGAACATGATTTTTTTCATCATCATCAATGATGATTTCCCTTGATGATGGCTGTTTTTGATGTGTGTGTGTGATCTGTATATTGGATGTTGTTTTTTGTTTGTTTGTTTGGTTCATAATATTATTACCAAATTGAGCGAATAATTTTTCCTTGTTCCATCTTGTTTTTCCAGGATTGTATTTCATTTCAGTTTAGTTTAGTTTTTTTTGGTTTGTTCGGTTGGTTGTTGTCAATGTCATCAACGGTCCACTAAAAACAATATTTTTTTTATATTCAAAGAATGCAAATGATGCGTGTTTGGTTAGTTGGATGGTGATGATGATGATGATCTAGTCTCATCATGATGATGAAACATTCTATGTATGTATGTTTAGCATGTTTGCATTTCTCATTTCTCTTTTCTTGTTTCCAATTCTCTCTCTTGGTCGTTTATCTTCATTTTTATTTGGTTGATTTGATTTTTGGCTGGCTGGTTGGTGTGTGTATATCGAATGATATTACACTATGCCCACACATGCAAAGCACCAACATACCAAATTTGACCAAATGAAACAAAAAAAAACATTGGACATAACATACACACACGGACAACACGCAAATACCAAAAACCAAACCGAATATTAGGCTGTCGACAATTTGATGTTGATGTTTTTCTTTCTGGTTATTATTATCGGGTTGATTTGAATTTTCGTTTTTTGTTTGGGTAAATGTTACTGCTAATGCAATCCACCCACTTACTTTTCTGGTTAGATTTTTCATGTTTTTTGGTTTTGTCACATTTTTTCCCGAATTTTCCTATGGAGAATTTAATTTCATTGAAAATTTTTGTCCAGTTTTTGGTTATTTTTTAAAATTTGAAAATTTGATATGTTTTTGAAACAGGAACCCGTAACAAACAAAATGAAAATGAAACTGGTAAGACTCCTGTATCGCGTATTGGGAATTTGAGAATTTCTTTTTCAAATTATTTTCTGCTGGATCAAATGATCAAATGAAAATGTTCCTTGCTAAAAACTTGGTAATGATCATCACACACTCTCGAATGACTTTTGCTTGTTAACTTTACTTTTTTTCGTTTGCTCCAATTGGACCAGAAAAAAATTCTAAATTTTTTCCGTCCAAATTTTTTAATTTGATTTTTTCCTGCCTGATTCGGTTATTCTCTCTCACTCGAACACAAATGTGACCGATATTACAACCAAAACACCATGATGGTGGTCACAACACAGATCAAACGAAAAGAAATGTTTTGATCGATTCAATTTTTTTCCTGAATTTAGTTATTTTAATTTGATTTATGTCCCAACATTCGTTTGTTCGTTTCTCTTCGGTTCTATTGATGGAAAGTTCAATTTTTTTCTTTTTGATGAATTCAATGAAGAGAAAAATTTTGACAAAATTTTTTGGACACTGTGTATGTCTGTGTTGCTGTTTTTTGTTTTGTTTGTGAATTCCGAAAAAATAGGAAATGTTGAACACAATCATCATTGTTGTTGCTATTTTAAAATTTAAATTTTTTTCCATTTTCAATGACTTTCTCAAGATTCGATTGTGTTCGGGGGTCCATTCGTAACAATGCAACTCTCTGTATGTGTATGTGTGGATGACGTGAATTTTTTCTGATAAAAAACGAAAAACGGAATCGTCGCATCATTGGTTATTATTTTTGGATTTTAGAAATTCTCCAACCATATGAGGAAAACACAAGAGTTTCTCTTGTGATTCTGATGTTGCCTATGATCATCTTGTTTCAGGAACAAAAACGCGTGTCTGACACACACGCACTAACGAACGAATGGAACAGGAAGGAAGGAAGGAAGGAAATTTGACGACTCGATTCGAATTGACTCATGTCTCATCATCATGTCAAAGAAATTTCCATTTCAATTTCGATTGATAAGTTTGGTTGTGAATTCAAAATTGATGAGAATTCTTCAATCATTTTTTCTATGTTGTATTCTTTCTTTATGAAATTCTTCCATCTCCGTTTAACGATGTGATGATTTTCTTTCTCCCTATCTTTAATCTTGTTAATTTTTCATCATCACATCACATCAGCAAATATGATAATAAGATGATGATGATCCTCTCTTTTGCGAATTTTTTCATTTTGATGATGAATTTTTATTGTCTTAAACATGATGGTGTGGTGTGACATATTTTAAGTACTTTTTTCATTTAATAAAAAATGAATCCTTTCTCTTCATTGAAAACAAAACAAAAAAAGTTTAGTTATTTGGGTTTTCTATTTCATGCATGGTATGATGATATTAGATGTGTAATCCCATTATGTAGATTGCCTTTCCAAATATGATGATCATCATATGCATCTCTCTCTTTCTCTCTGCTGGTGTTTAATTTCGTTTGTTTGTTGTTTTCTTTTTGTTCACTGTTATCATTAATAATGATAATGATGAAAAGAAACCAAATATCAACTCGTGCATCGTGCATCATCACGATTCTGGATTGAGTACACAGACACAGTATGTGATCTGATCATCATTATCGTCTTTTTTTTGTTGTGAATAAATTAAAATACAAAACTCTTGGATTCTTTTCTTTGTTGTCGCTGTTCTTCTGTTCGGGTTTCAAGTATCTTTTTTTCAGGAAAAAAAGTTTTTCATTTTTTTCCTAGTCCTTTTCCCAAAAAAGGATAAAGATATGCAATTTTTATAAATATAGAATACAATTAGCATTATTGAATATATTGTGAGAACGTATGATGATAATCAACGAGACATTTCATTTCTCTGTTTCTATCGAATCGCAAACAAACAAAATGAAACGTCAACGTGAAACGTGTGTGTATGGCTTTCTCGTTACTATAGATCTATCCAATCATCCATTCAATCATCATCATCATCATTACAATCAATTGAATTATTCAGAAATATTCCGTATCCAATACGTTTCCGTTGTTGTTTGTTTGAATATTGGAAATTGTTTTGAAAGACACGTGTCCTGATTTGATGATGATCATCATAGTTGATATTTATGATAATAATCAACAAAAAAAATTGAGGAAATGAATTGTTAACTCTTTCTATTATTCTTTGCTCAACGAAAGATAAGACACACACCACGACATAGTAAAAGTATAGTGTGCATACAACAAACAACACGTGTCGGGATTTTTTGTTTGCTGAATTTTTTGTTTTTCATTTTTGAATTTTGATATCGGCCAATTTTCATGAATCTTTACTTTATTTTTTTCAATGAAAATTTATTAATTGAATTTTTTCTTTTCTTTTTTTCTTTTCTCTAAATATAGTTCTAAGTCTAAGAAATACACAGGAAGAAGAACCACCGGATCCACAATTAATGCGATTAGATAATATGTTGATTGCTGAAGGTGTTGCTGGACCGGAAAAAAGTGGCGGTAATGGTCAATCAGCTGCAGCCAATGCATCTGCTGCTGCTGCAGCAGCAGCGGCAGCCGTTGGACATTCGACCGGTGAATCAGCTATTGAACATTCTGATTATCGAGCTAAATTAGGCCAAATTCGTACCATTTATCATCAAGAATTGGAAAAATACGAACAGGTTCGTTTTTTGTTCGGTTCTGGTTTTTTGTCGCTCATTAACATAATGACTTTTTGTTCAACAAAAACAGGCTTGCCAGGAATTCACAACGCACGTTATGAATCTATTACGTGAACAATCACGAACACGGCCAATAACGCCCAAAGAAATTGAAAGAATGGTGCAAATAATACATAAAAAATTCAACTCTATACAAGTCCAATTGAAACAGAGCACCTGTGAAGCCGTCATGATATTAAGGTCTCGTTTTCTTGATGCAAGGTATGTAACAATTTACCAATTTTATAAGAATTTTCCAGAAAGAAATTGGTTGTAAACATCAGTATGATGAAAATCCATTTTCATCCAAGCATCATTCAAATTGATCCAGGACATAGATTTGATAGACGAAAATTGAAAAGATGAAAAAAATTGCCAGCCAACATCAGACTGCAATGTGATGATCATATCTAAAATTCTCTATATTTCTCTTTGGTTGTGATAAATATTATATGTTTGTATTGGAATGATAGAAGAAAACTTGTGTGTTTTTCGTATGACCATGATATAAAATGTTAGGATATGATAGGCAAACTAAAACAAAAAGAAAAAAGAAAAACTCATATACTTTTTGCATCCAAAAAGGGATTAAATAAGGCTAAACAGTTAAGCTTATGTCTATGTGCTATGTGTATTTTTCATTTGGGATTTTCTTCCTCTAATATTTTCTTTCTCTAATATTTTCCAACATCAAATATGGTGTATGGTAGCTTAGGATTTCAAAATAAAAATTCGTTATTGTCTTTAGTTGGTGAATGAAAATTCCCTCTCACACAATAACTATGATAATAATAATTCTCGATTGGCAACCTGGTGTGTGTGTGATGTGATCATATATTGGTGTTTGGATATAGATTTTTTTCTTTCTTTCGGGGTTTATTTCGGCTTTATTTTTTCTTATTGTTTTTTTCTTGGTTGTTCAAATATACATTTCTCTCTATATCCATGGTGTGCGTAATGAAAATAAAATGAAAATGTAATGAATCAATGGTTGATGGTGGTATATATTGAAGAAGGATTTAGTGTTCAGGATCATATCGATAAATGTTTTTTCTCCAATGCAAAGTATAGTCGTTTTTTTCATTGCAATGTAGACAATAACAATATTCAGTTATTGTTTTGGTGTCGCATCATTTTTTTCTGTTTTGGATGAATGTTATTGTTTATCAATTTACAAGTGATACATTCAGCTAAAAAAAAGAAAAATCCAAAAGTTTTTCAAACATTTTCAGTAGAAAGAAAAGCTTTTGATTTTGATTTTGATATTTTATTTATAAACTTATAAATAATAATGTGTTTCCCACCTTTTTCTGGAACCCCGAAAATGATGTTGATATTTAAACTGTGTTTAGATTTGTTTTTTTACCATTTTCACAATGCCAAACAACAAAACAAACAACAATGTCGATATTATTCTGTGTCACCCTATTGGGAATCATCACATTATCATCATAATGATTATGATGATCACATGAAAAAGTCATTTTCGTTTCGTTTCGATTTTTCCTGTTTCTGTTTGTAGCATGTGGAAAAGATGTTCAAAATAGTCAATGATGATAATAATAACCAATATATAATAGACACACACACGTATAATATAGATAAATTAGCTATTTATTTAAAGGTCTCGGTGTTGTTGTTGCATTCAATTTGATTTGTTTTTCATAAATAAATAATGTAAAACAGGAAAAATTCTCTTTTTACCATTCAAAAAAACCTTTATATTTTCTTTTTCTTATCTTGTCGATACCCTTTCTTTTGCATATTGTCGATATGGTGAAAATAAATTGTCTAAAACAAGAATATTCTTGGATGTTTTTATTTGAATGTGTTACACTGTCATCAAATTTGTTTATTGTCACACATGAAGTCTGCTTTACTGATGATAATAATGAATAAATACCGTGATTTAATTTTCATACACAGAGAAAACCATTGATCCATTGAAAAGTAATGATATTAATAAATAAATATAAATACAGATGATCAAACAAGAAATATTTCTCCAGTATACCAAGATTCTCTAACACACATTTTTTGCTGTATGCGAAAAATGTTCACTACTGCTGCTGCTGCTGCAGTGTTTGTGTGTTTCAAAATTTCATTTTCACCAGCCAAATAAAGAAAAAAATGATGATCATCAATATGATGACAAGGCAATGAATGAAAAATCTATTGGAAACAATTTTTGTTTTTTGCTTGCATATACAACTTTTTATAGCCATCAAAATCATCATCATCAGATATTGTTTTGGTTGAATTTTTGCGAAAAACATGATGATGAATATTCTTTCATTTTTTCTTTGATACTGTCGAAACGAAAATTAGCAATTTTCGTTTCGTTTTTTCGGCCCGTTGCCTGCCATTGTTGTTGTTGTTATGGTGGTGTTCCAGAATAATTTTTTTTGATGAAAGAATTTATTTATTAGCTGAGATGCGAGCATACACAATATATTTCAAATAGCTGCTCATCAAACAAAACTAAACAAAATGAAAATGAAAAGTTTCATCTATGATGCAATGTGATGTGATGGATCAAAAGCAACATCATCCAAAATAGCATATTTCGAATTCCATACCCAAACAAACAAACGCACAGAGTAAACAATGAAAAGAATAATGAAAAAAATGGAAAAAATTTTGCCAATTCGATGTGTGTGTTATATATGAAAAGGTATTTTGTGTTTGTATAGGAAGAAGAAAATGTTTTTCCAAATGATTTAACCATTACAACAACAGAATGCATTCCATTATGTTTTTCTTGCTTTCTTTTTTTCGGTTGTTGTTTTCTGTTGATGATGATGAATTTCTAATCCTTTGATGTCTTCAAATTGTGTTGGCTGTTTGAATATTTTTTCTGTTTTGTTTTGTTTGATATTTTGGGAACAACCATCAGTAACTCTTTGTGTGTGTGTGCCAATTCATTTAATCAAAATTCATTGAAAAAAATGAACAAATTCCTTTCGATCACTGAGCCGTAATATTTTAGCTGAATTCGTTGATTCGTAAACGAAATTATGGCTCATTCCACATTCATTCTCTGAATTTCATTTGTTCAAGTGTGTAAAATAATCCTTTGATGACTTTCATCATCATCATCGACCAATTTTATATTTTCAAATTTTATTTTATTTTTTCGATTATTCTGAGATTCATTATTAGCTGCTAATATTTTGGGGATGATCGATTTTTTTTCTATTCGGTTGTTCATTGGAGAGAATGAAAAATTCAATTCATCAAAATTGTTGTTCGGTTGAAAAGAATAATAAAAGTTTTGTTTCCGTTTTTTTGCACATTTTCTTGCTACTTTGTAGCAAATTAAAATATTCAATAATTTTTTTATGAACAAAAAAAATTGTAATTAAACAACTTTTTTTGAATTTTTGATAGGGAAAAATGATTGAAACTAAACAAGGATGATAATGATGAAGAAGAACCCAATGATTATGTCCATAATAATTAATAAATATAAATTAATCGCATTTTAATTAGCTTCGCGTTTTACTACAGGGTAACTAATGATGAGGATTTTTATTTTGGCGCGGTCGGTTTTTTATTTGTTTCGTTGTTTTTTCATTGTTTTTTTCGTTGCTTTGTGATGATGATTATTGAACTGGTTGATTATTTTTCGGTTATTCAGTTTTGTTGTTGTTTAAGATTACCTCGGTCGTGTTGTTTTTGTTTTTGAATCCACGCTGCAATTCAATCGTTCATTCACTTTCACTGTTTTGTTCTTTTTTCTGTGTCGGTAATATTTCACCCATAAAACCAGAAACAGAATAAAAAGAAAAATGAAAGAAGTGAAAGAGGATTAGGCTAATTTGTGTGTGTGTTGTGTTTGAGAGTTTAAGTTTAAGTTTGTCTTTATTTTGATTTATGGCTTTTTTCTTGGTTGTTGTTGTTCAATGAAAGAATTGGATTTTTCAAACAAACAAAAAATTATTATGGTTTTCCAGTCAAGTTCAATATCGATCCATCTTTGTTGTTTTTGGTGATAAAATTCATTTTATTTATTTGTTGTTTGATCTCATCATCATTATCAATTTGTCCCCCTAAATAATGATGATGAATAATCAAATAATAATAATAGGCGACACTTTTATTCTTTTATTATCATTTTTTTTTTCATTTAATTTTCATAATGATCGATGATTATATGATGATGGCGGTGGTGGTAGTAGTGGTATGTATGATGATTATCATCATCATTCAAATTCTTAATGATTTTGTTGTTGTTGTCAATGTTTGTCAACAACAACAAAAATTATGACCTTTTTTTTATTTCTGTTGAATATTTGCATCTTTTTTTTGGATCTTTGAAAATGTAATAGACATCATATAATACAAATAATAAAAAGTAAACATTTTCATGATGCTTGTAGAATCTACATTAACAACAACAATATTGGCTGATTTGCCATCAACCTCAGGAATCAACAACAACAAATAGCATCAGTTAAATGATTGATGATTTTTTTCTTCACCCCCACATTCATTCTTTGTCGGTCGATCGGTCTGTGTGTGTGTAAATATCCAGTACAAGAGAGAAGAATTTAGAATGATGATGATGATATGATCCAGTTTTCTTAAATAGTTGATTATGATATTGACTAATTGTTTTTGTTTGTTTTTGTTTCATTTCATCATTTTTTAGGAGAAAACGAAGAAATTTTTCCAAACAAGCAACCGAAATACTAAATGAATATTTTTATTCACATTTATCAAATCCGTATCCCAGCGAAGAAGCCAAAGAAGAATTGGCCCGAAAGTGTTCCATAACAGTATCGCAGGTATGTTTTTGCTAAAGATTTAAATTTTTCAAATAATTTTTATCATTTTTATCATCAAAAACAAGGTATCCAATTGGTTTGGTAATAAACGAATTCGTTATAAAAAGAATATTGGTAAAGCGCAAGAAGAAGCAAATCTTTATGCTGCCAAAAAAGCAGGTATGTATATTTTATTGTATTATGAATGCCAAACAAAAAAAGCAGCCAACCGAGTAGAAACAAAAAACATGATCATGATGATGATGATCGCGCCCATTTTGACATTTTTTGTTCGTTTGTTTTGATGATGAAAAACACATAGCTTAATTTGAATTGGCTGATTTGGTGTGTGTGTTGTTCTTATTTTCATAATGGATCGCAGGAGAAATTGAATGAAACGCATCACACGCATACCATTCATACATACATATCAAACAGGACAGGCCGACACATATATAACACACATCAAATACCGAATCTTTTTTTTTTGTTTGATATATATCAGGCGTATTCGGGTTATATTTTTTCGGGCGTCATACGTCGACGTATTGTCGTCATGATCGACAGCTAAATAACATTACGGGGTTATACAATCAATATCAAACACACAGGAATGAAAAACACCCAGAATTATATATATAGAGGAGGTATTCTATTCTTTCTTCGCCAAATACGAATCACTATTCTATTTTCGTAACCAGAATCATCATCATCATCATCATCGTCGTGATGATCATTCCTGCCCGCTTTTTTTGTTATTTTTATTTCATTTCATGTATGTCTGTCTGTCTTTCCTTCCATTCTCATGAATTGGTTTGGTTAGTGAACAAAAATGCCATCAGAATCAGAATGGAAAAAACACGGCTCTATAAATTCAAAAGTTTGATTGTGTGGACATGCTCCCGTGTTCGTTTTATTCACGATTCCATTCCATCAAGAATGAAAGAAACATTCATTTTATGTTTGTTCATATACACAAATGAAAGATATCCTTTCTTTTTTTTGGAAATATTTTCCTTTAAGTTTTTTTGTTGATGTCAATCGTAATTTCGATGTTTGATGATGTGCGTCGCCGTTTGTTTGGTGGATGGCAACGGTGTTTGTGTTTCTGTGTGTATATAGAGATTCGTGGAAGGCGTCTTATGATGATGATGATGGAAACATTTTTGGTTCTTCGAGTTTCTTGGGTATTCAATGAGACCAAAAAAGAGAGAAAAATAGGAAATTTTTTGAAACACATATTTCTGGGCGCAAGCGCTTACAAATTCCGATTAAACAGTTTTATATTTTTTTCTATCATCATCATCAATGGATGTTTCTTTAAGAAAAAACAAAGATCTTTATGAAACTATGGACTTTTGATATCCGCTAACGACAACAACCCTAGATACTATCTCCATCTAATGGACATTGTCAACATTGTTGTTTGTTTGTTTGACATTTTTTGCATCCGTTTGCATTATTCCCCCTCGGTCACATCATTCTTTCATTGATATGGATGAATGAATGAATGATACATGTATGCAGAGAGGGAAAACACATCACGAATATCATCAACAACGCATGTGTGTACAATCCGAATTCAATATTTGTTTGTTTGTTTGGATGGATGGATAGATGTGATGCTTGATGGACAACAACAACATCAAGCCAATATAGGTCCAGTTCTTTCAATTTTTTTTTCTTTATTATCATCATTATATGACGAATATACCAAACATTTTCATTACATTACATTACATTACAGCGCATTCGCATTTCAAAAAAAAGAACACAATTTACATATACACACAGCATGCGCTTATAGAGAAAAAACTGAATTGAATTTGAAATGAAATGAATGAATTATCATTATTTCGGAATTTTTTTTTGCTTAATTTTCTCTATGAATGATGATGATGATAATGATTGACAACCATCATCATCATCAAGGAAAAAGAAAACCTTCAACCTTTTGTTGATGACCCTTAAATGTGACACTCCTCTTCCCCTTCATGATCATGATCATCATCAACCAACCGGTCAAAATGATGTATGAATGATGATGATGATGAATTTTTCTTCTTATTCACTATGTGTGAATGTAAGCACATTCTGTGTTTGTTTATTATGTTGCCTGACGAATACAAGTTCCGTCACATTTATATATTATGTATGGTGTGGGGTATATTTGGTATATTTGGTATATATGCCCAGCTGCGCGCGTGTTTAAAATGAATTGGATGCCTTATGGTTGTTTCGGTTTGGTTTTGCTGTTGCGTTATTTTTTCTTTTCTTCTTTCCGATCAATTAATTATGATTTATGAAATTTTTTTTATAAAATGTTTTTCTTTTTTCGTGATTCATTTATTTTATTTCATTTCATTTTTCTGTTTCTTTCGTTCGCTATTTTAGCTGCTGCCGGCAATTCTCCTTATGGCCTAACGCCTTCATCACAAAATTCATCCATAATGAGTCCACCACCACCGCCTAGTTCATCGCAGGATGGTTGGTCACTGAATGGTGATTATAGTTCGGCTCAGGTAAAGTTATTTTTAATTAATTGATTTAAATTTCTCTTTCAAAAATGATGATATTGATGAATGAATTAATCAATTGTCTTCTTTGCTTTCTTTTCTTTTACCAAAATCATCATCATCAATTAGGTTGCAATGGGATACAGTCCGCATGGTGTAAATAGTCCGTGATACATCTCTCTCTCTCTCTTTCTTTTCTTTTTCCTCATCATTATAATCACCGTCATCATCATTCATCAATGAAGAAAAACCTCATCATTATCATCATTCTCATCATCATCATTTGATATGATAATGTCGTTGATCGATTTACGTTTGTTTTTTATTATTAATTTAATTTAAATCTGTTTGTCAATCACAAATCAAATTCAACATCATCATTTCACTTTTAAATAAATAAATTCATTCAGTAAATTTGTCACCTGTGCACCCGATTTCAATCAATGTTTTTTTTTGTTTTGTTTTGTTTCAACTACAACAACATAAAATCGATAGTTATCCATGATGATTGACTGATCGACAGAAAATTTAAACAACCGGATTTTAATTTGTGAACAACAAAAGCAAGAATGTTAATATCCTACCATCGTCATCATCAATTTTGTCGTCATCCGGTTAAACAGCAACAAAAGACAATATCAACAGCTAATTAATCTTGCTTTCAACAACAACAACAATTCGATGAAACTGTATCGCACACATCACACACCACCTACACACAAACAAACACAATACGAACGAGCTTCTTTAATTTTTCTTTAATTTTTTTTGTTGAAAAAATTCATATTTTTCTCTCTGAAGATCTTCATCATCTTCTTACATTCTTCTTTTTTTTTCTTTCGTTGTTGATCTTGTTTGATTAATAATTTTCTTGATTTGTTTTTCTTTTCTGTTCAAAACATTAATTCATCATAATCATTATTTTGATTTTCGATCTCTATTCTCTTTTTTGGTTCTTTGAAACATTCAAAAAAACACACACATACACACATTGTCAATCCGATATTGTTCGTTTGTTGTTGTTTGTATCGGTCAGTCATCATTATCGATATTGTCGTTGATCATCTCAATTCAAATTGAAAATAACCTCAACAAACTCAACGGTAATTGTCTTCGTCAATCATCATCATCATTATCATTGTCATTGGAATTTTTAATAACTGAAATTTTTGAAACTCACACAAAACCTGTATAATATCCTTATCGATTCATTTTTGAAAAAAAATATTCTTATTATAATATCATCAACATCAACAACATTCAATTCTTAACATATTTTGAGCAGTCAGTTTTTTCTCATCATCATCTCGCTCATAATATCAGCTCTCTTTCTCTAGTGTGTTTTTTCTTCTTCTCATTCTTATTATTATTATTATTTTTCCAAATCAAATTCATCAATCTCGTGTCATTTTTTTCACTTCGGAATTTTTCTTCTTCAAACAAACAAACAGAATCTCATCATCATCATCATTAGCCTCGACATTCATCATTATCATTATTATTAATGGAAAAAAATTGAAATACGTAACCCACACATACACAAACTTGTCAAATAAAAATGATGCTTTGAAAAAATGTTTCAAACCAACAAAAAAAAATTCTTATTGAATGTCCCTTGAATTATTGAAACAGAAAAAATGAATATAATAGAAAATTGTTGTTTTTTTGTCTTTAAATCAAATTCTGTATCATCTTTTGTTTTTTTCCTATTTTTTTCAAATTGTCAACCAAAATTTAGTACAACAAACAGACACATAGACATATTTATGTTTTGTTTATTTTAATCAATTTCATTTTGTATAGTACACACATCACACTTGAAAAAATTTGTATAGTTTTTTATAGACTAATGAATTGACCTACCTTATTGGTATCAAAAATTCATATGGACATTCATTAATTTTTTTTTGACTTTCATACAAGAACGGCATCATTAAAGAATCCAGAAATTCTACTTATCAAACAAACAAAAATTTGTGTCTTTCTACAATCAAAAAACAAATAAGCAGCATCATCATCGTTTGAAAATCCAGCTAATGAAACGCATCACACACACACACGTTTGACATAATTTCTCATTTTATCATTTCATTTTTCATTTTCATTCGAAATTTGTTTTATATAAATTATTACCATTTTTAATATATTATAAATATTATAAATAATTACGAAACTATATTATAATAATAATTATTATTAATTATTAATAACAACAATCATGATTTTCTTCTTTTCAAATGCTAATCGATGAATATTGATTTGGTTGTTGTTCACATTTTATGAATGAATTTGAAAATGATGCAT
>ERZ500997.226-NODE-226-length-15647-cov-5.123589_pt1 | contig 15647 bp, 7 predicted proteins | sample MGYA00248826_ERZ500997 | MGnify/ENA primary metagenome ERZ500997 (study PRJEB25958, sample SAMN03398524) | human skin metagenome | study: EMG produced TPA metagenomics assembly of the Human Skin Microbiome Metagenome (human skin metagenome) data set.
AAAATCATCATAAAATAATGGACAAATTTTCAAAAATTTTTAAGTATAAAAAATCTGGACATTGGATGATTAGAATTTATGATGGGAATGTTTTTGATCCCTTAGGATCGATGGAATCGAAAATTTTTTCATCATCATCATTCAATGCAGTTGAATTTCGAAAATCACAAGTGGCTAGATTCACATTGGATTTTCGTTTTTCTCAAAATCCGATTATCAAGCAAAATGAATAATTTTTTCCATCCGAAACTCTCATTGCTTATAATAATCGGTTTCTGTTTCAAAAATTTCTTTTGGTTTGTTTGGAAAATATTTACAAGAGGTCTCACTCTATTCATCGATGATGAGTGGTGGCTGTTGTTGTGGATTGAAATCCATATAACGGTGATATTAATAATCCAATTTCACGATGGCTGAGTGAATGAATGGACCAAAAAACTTTTTTCAACAGAAACAGAATCAAATTTTTTTCATTTTTTCTGGTTTCGGGCGAAAAAAATGAAAATGGAAAATGTTGTTAAAATCGATTAAAATCGAATGATGAGTTTATAAGATTATTATTGTTTTGTTAATTGTCATCATCATTATGGCAGAAACAAGGGAAAATTTCCATATAAAAACAACAAAAACTTTCAACATATAATTTATGTAAATTGTTATATCAAACAACCAAGCCAAACAAAATGTTTATCTGGATTGATATTTTATCTATAGTTTACTTGATAACCAGGATTTCCAATTCAGTTCAAATGCCCGGAAGGTGATCCACGAAAAAAATATAAAAAGTGGTTATAAACCAATTTTCCGAACAAAGCAAAAATAAAAAATAAACTGACTAAATCGATTTAACTGAAACGAAGAGAAGAAATATATCATTTATATGCATTGTTGTTGTAAGTAAATAAATATAAATAAATGCTCTAGTTCCAGCAACAACCACTTAGAATATTGAATTAGCTTTGTTTATCATCATCCTCAACACCAGAATCAGAATCATCTCAAACAACTACAACGACGGAAAAAAATTGCAAATAATGATGATGATGAACAATAATGACAATGTCATCATCATAATCATCATAATCGACCGCGAAGGATAATAGAATTTCCATTCTACAAAACAAAAAAGCCATTTAGAAAATTAGCTTTTTTGTTTCGATTCGTTCATCACCAATGAATGATAATAAAATAATATGAATCAGGAAAACAACAAAGAGAAAAATGTAATTTTCATTTCATTATGACGATTGTAATGATGATGAAAAGGAAAATGAAAATTGTCATTTTGTTTTTAGGAATGAAATATATTATATTTGCACATCATCATTACATAATCACAATCAACACAGGCCAATTGTCATCATCATCATTTGAACAAACAAAAAACTTCATTCCATTTAATGACAATCCATTTATTATACAAGTGAGAAATGAATGATAATCAAAATGAATTTGATTAGAGTCGTCATTTAGGAATTTTTTTCATTCCAGAAACTCAAGAAAACCGGAATCGCGATATTGACAATCGATAGTTTTGATTGTCAATCATGTCAACAAAACATGACAAGACTTTTTCGTTACTCACTGATAATATCCAAGAACATCTTTAGATGTCATCATTTCATTGAACTAAGCATCTCTCTTTCTAACATTCTCACAATAAGGTAATTATTAGACCAACACAAAGATAATCAAGATGTTTTTTCGGTGATGATGAAGAGCTTTTTTCTAATTCTTCAAATGGAAAGCTTAGCAAACACGATCATCATCATCATTATCACCACCGACAACATTGTTGTTGTGGAAAAATTGATTTTTTTTCCTTTCTCATCTGTCACGAAAAGGAGCAAGACAAGAATTTAATAATTTATCCTGACGAATTAATTATTTCCAAGCAAAGCTTTGCGCATCGATCGATCAAACATGGCAAAGAAAGAATCCAAAGATATGATGATCCTTTCACAAAACAACATTGATTCAATTCAATTCAATTTGATAAATTTGTTTTGCTTTACATCTCCACAAATATGAATGAAACAAAATCCCGAATCAAATTGGACAAACAAATGAAAAAAAATTGTTCAATCAATCATTTCATTTTCAAATTTAAACAGAATCATATAGCCATTTTATGATTCTGTTTACCGAAAATGGCGACAACGATAACGATAATGATGATGAGAATTCCGACCATTCCGTAAACAAAAAATAAATGACTAAAACTTGAAATGATTTATGAACTCTTTCCATCATCATCAACAACATTTTCAAATCATCCAACAAACAAACAAACAATAGCTATTTTCATTCATAATGATCTTTATGAATGGAAAAATTGAACCCGGGTACCAAATAAAAAATTGAACATTCAAAAAGAAAAATTCAAAATGTGAAATCGATTCGATGAAATGTGAGAGTGGATAGAATTTGGATCCAGTCTCCTCTTGATTTTTTCAAATGATGATGCTTAAATGTTTTTTCTCGGTTATTTCACTCATTTTTCTGGTTTAAAGTTTCAACTTTGCAAAAACAAAATGGATCGATTTTAAAGTTTTTTCAAGTGGAAAAAACAATAACCATTGTGTTTATGAACAGAGAAACAGAAATTTAAAACGCGAGAAACAAACCGGGAAACGGGCATCGATTTCGCAAAAAACACACACAAGTGTTTCATGTTGCATCACACAAAAACTACTCAAGGGAATACTTGAAACAAATTTTTTTCCAAAATTAAGTCATCAAAGTCACAAGTCGTGATAATGATGATGATGTTTTTCAAATGAATTTTTCAACAAAGAAAAAACATCCTTGCCTCTTTTTTGAATTTCAAGTTGAAAAAATTTAAAAAACAAAACCAACAGATTAATTCCTGGCCAAAATCAAATCAAATCAAATGCGATATGGATAGATTTTGGTTTGCAATGTTGATACCATGATGGCTGAAACATTTTTTTCTTGTTGAGATTGATTCATTCACTTTCGACCACTCGATTGTGATCAAATATAATGTTTATTGTTGAAATGAGGGAAAAGCCAACAGATGTTCTCAAGTGATGTTGTTTTTCTGCTAAAATATAACATGAATTAACCACTACTGACGACAACCATGTTCAAGCTAAAAAACATAATAAAATCAAATAATAACAATAATACGATACGCATTTTGGATTTGAATGATGATTTTTGTGTGTAACAATAGAAAATGAATGAATGAAAAGAAATCGAGAAAAAAATATCCAACAACACAATTAGTACCAACAGTGTATAAAGTCATCATCATTTCTGAAAGAAACTCTTTTTTTTGGTATCTTGTTTGTGGTATTTAGCTGGTACTTGCTAGATGAAGGAAGAAGCAGTCATCACTTACTTACTAATATAGATTGTTTTTTAATATTGTTCACCAAACAATGAATGATCCAAACAAAACCGAACAAATCAAAATCACAATCCAAATGATATGGATGATGGTTTTTTCCATTTCGTTTTGTTTGCATTGTCATTGTGAAATGTCAACGGGAAAACAAGAAAAAAATTAAATCGATTTGACATTGTAACCACCATTAGATCATCATTATATCATTACTAACCACACATCAATGATAATAAATTAAATTAACACATTTTCTAATGAATGTTGTTGTTGAATTGATAAAGATTGAACAACGATGCTCGGCTATTGTGTCAAAGATTTTGTTCAAAATTCAAAAAAAAGTTTCAACCGCAAATTGTCAAGCAGAAAGAAATGTCACATGCTGTTTACGTCACATTATTGAATGGATGACAAATGACAAAATTTTGGTTACTTTTTCAAATGATTTTTTGATAATTTAATTAAATTGAATAAAATTGAATTTGAATTGAATTATAAATGAAAAATGAATGCATCCAAAGGCAATGGAAAGTGAGAAAAAATCCATCAACAGGGATAATAAGTGGTTAATGTGTTAGATGAGTGAATGAGAAAAATAAGTGTGTAATTTAAAAATTATTTGAGCATAAACTTCAACAACTCAATAAGAGAAAAATTTGTTTCAAATTTTCTATTTTCAAACAAGATTTTTTTTGAGAAATTTTTGTTCAGACTCGGTATGCGGTAAAGATTTTTGGAACCTAGGGTACCATCATAGGATTTTTTTGATAACCCGAATAACCGCAACTAAAGAATCTGCATTTTGGAAACAATTTTTTATTTTGGGTCGCATCTGTAGTAAGGTTTCTATTGTCAGCAAGTATGGATACTAAATCAAATCAAGTCTGCAATAACAGATGTCAATCGGGATGAAAATGAATTATATTCAGGAATATGGTTGAATCAAATGAAAGGAAACAAAATTCTTGCTTGACCATAAAACTGTTCCCCATCATAAATCTCTCTTGTCTCTCTTCATAATGGTCATTCAATTAAAACCAAATTAACACTATCCATAGCCAACAATCGATACATGGTTACATTTCGGAAATTCGGAAAAAATGTAACCCACCACCCTTACAACCAAAATTTACAGAAAAATAACCGAAAAACATATAAAAATTATAGTTATTATTAATCGGGTTATAAACCCTGGCGATTTTGTTTTGTTGTCGTCATAATGATTTCTATTGTTGTTGCTGAAAAACCATACTGCGCTTCACGATCAAATCATGAAAACTACTGTAGGACTGAAGCCGATCCACAATGGACAATAAGGATAACGAGAGAGGAAATCCCCATGTTACATTTATTTTGACTGACTGATCGTCAAATTGAGAATAACAGTAGTGGTGGTGAAACAAAAATTAAATCCTTTTAAAGCGAAAAACCAATTAACACGTTAACGGCCCAAACAAACAACAATATGACAATATGACATTCTAGGATTTGCATTTGTTGGATCTGAATCTGTGTTTCATTCGAGCAAACATATAACTAGCTGGAACAAAAAATAACGAAAATGGAGAATGAAATATATCGTTCTGTCTCTATGTCTATCTCCAAAAACTCCAAAAAAATGATCCGATTAATCTAATTTTATTTCAATTTCATTCATTCAGCGAAAAAATATCCACTTGGTCAATGGATTTGTTGTCAAAATCATCATCATCAGATTTAGCGAGAAAAAAATTGATGAAATGGATGTTGGTTTGTTGGTGAATTGTTCCTGCAACAACAAACAAACAACAGTAACAAATCAAGCGCAAGTAAACAAAAATCTCATGTTTCAAATATTATGATGTGATGATTTTGGTGTGTGACATTGATGCACATGTCATTTCGAGTAAACATTAAAATCATAATTAAAATTGATAACATGGGTGGGTGGCAACGACACAAGACACACCCATTTCATATTTGATAAAAATTATCAAGAAAAACCCTTTTGTCAACCATTAACTTGGCGTCATGAAAATTTCTTGCAATCAGAAAGCCTAATTTGTAGCCAAATTTCGATCCAATACAAACATTTGAACAAAAAATTATTGAAAAAACATATTTACCTTTCTTATGGTGAAAAATATTGTTGTCGCTGTTAGAAATTGAAAATCGAATCAATCATATTGTCGCACACAAACTTGAATTGAAGAAAATGTTTTCAGGGCTATTCGAATTGATTGGAAAATTTGTCAATTTCTATTTCGATATAAATTGACGAATCATTGACAAATTCAAGATGCAAATGATTTTCATAACAAAAAGGCCAAGATACTAATAGAATTTATTGTAAGTTTCATCAAAATATGATTTGTGGGTGATGATTCTCGTCGATGATGATGATGATAATAAAGCAACCAAAACATATCGAAAAATCAAAGGTACCATCCCATTTTTTCAATTTAGTCAAATAAATAAACACGATAATACACAAACAGACAAAATATTGGTGGTTAACATAGAAATAACTTTTTCTTTCATTCTTTTTTTGAAAATTAACCTATCACCGAAGATTTGTTAGAAAGCAAGAATATTGAACATCCGCATCATTCACATACGTCATTCGTCAAATATATAGTGCGGATCGAAAATGAATATGAACGTATGTGATGCGCATGAACCATGTGTGTGTCTATGTGACATGTGTTCCATCATCAAGCATTTTGGTCAAAATTTTCATTCTGAAACAAAAAACCAGAATCCACAGAATAAAGGCATCACCAATTTGTAACGTATGTAATGTTATTATAGAATCGAAACATCTTGATCATAGATTTTAGCAATAATCAAAATAGAATGCGCAACAGCAGATAAACAAAACCAAAAAAACATTCTGGTCTCACTAAATACACTACCATATTACTGCTACTACCACCCTCTTCCTTTATTCAAATGTGACATAACAAGCTTGTTTTTTTTTTGTTTTTGAAATGAACGATATTGTTACACTCAGCACGCAGATTGTGTGTGTGTTACAAACATACAATATTTCAAATACAAAACACCGAAGTGGCCGAATATTATTATACTCCACCTTAATGGGATGGAACAAAATCACATCATTGCTGTCTATTGTTTTCACCCACACAATGTGCAATAATTGAAAGAAAGGAAGGAAGGAATTTGCTAAGATAAGCTTGATCGAGGGGTAGAGTATGCGCATCCTGTCTTATGATTCTTGTCAAGGAAAAAAACCAAATGTACAAGGAATATGCCTGAATAGAGAAATAATGAATAGAGAGACAGAAAAAACATCATCATTCTAGAACTGTGAATAATAATGAGATATGAAAATGATAAAAAAATATTGTACAAAAAAAAGAAAAATATTCTAGGATAATAAATGGAAAAAAGAAAGAAACCATCGTTATTCATATATTCATTGTTCGGAATGAAATCCTCCAGCTCAAAAAATGAATGAATAATGGATCATCCGAACTAAAAAAGAAAAAAATAATAGACATTGATTCAAAAGGATGTGATTATTTTTTTCATAATATTAATCGATTTAATCGATTTTTTCGTTGCTCACTAAGTCATTCTTCCATTCATTTACACATAATCATTTCTTTTAATAGAAAACAAAAAAAACAATGCAAAAATTTCGATATTCAAAACAAGGAAATATTTTTATCTCAATATTGTTTGCTGTTTTTGACTAATCATTTTTTGGGCTGCAAACAACCAATAATGATTATTCGAAACAAAACAAAAATCCAATATTTTTGAATTTGGTAAATCTTGCTTTTCGACGATCCCCAAAGAGTTTTCTATAATCAAAACCAACCAAACCAAAACGAAATACGATCCATTCGATATAAAACTCAAGGGATGAAACAAAAATCAAATTAATTGTGTGTGTGCGCTCGGTTGCCGACGCGTGTTTTCCATTCTCTCGGTTATATTACACGTGTTAATCAGAAAAGACTGGGTGAACATAAAAACGCGTGTTTTTCCAAACATTTAACATTTGGTTACTGTAATTATAACACGAAAATGTTGTTGTAATCGGACACTATGATCCTGACTTTTGCAGAGAAAAAACAAGTCAAAAATAACTAAAATGGTTGGTTGACTGATTGAGGGAAGTTGATTTCAACAACGAAAAAAAACATACCGCACACACACACACAGACGTTTTCAATATGGATAGACCAAATGGATCTGAACGTCAAGAGACCACCAATACATATTGTCAAAACAGAATTGAAATTTTAAACCTACTATTGGTCATTGATCTTAGTGATTTTTTTCCAAATAACCAAAATAAACATTTGAATATGAATCAATATTGTAAACAGAGAATAGAGAAATGTTTATTTTATATTCATCATGATTGCCATAGGCTATTGAAACTAATAAAAATAGTCCAAGAATAAAAATGGACAAGAATCGGATGCAGAAAAGAATATTCATGAAACAAGATTGATTCTTAAGGTCGATTGAACCAATTTATTCAATCATTACACAAGGGAATGGAGAAAAAAAATCAAACTTGATTTCAAAAGTTTGATTTTCCTCTAAATAACATCTGCTTTTTCCAACAAAAACAAAACAAACAATATGAAATTTGATCCAAGAAAAGTTGAAAAAATTCTTGAAATTTAGTCTCAAAATCATCAAAACAAACTCATCCAGGTTCATATGATTGAATAGAGAATATTCTCTTGTCAGTTTTCTATTTGATTGACTGTGTGTGTGATTCGAAAATTTTCGGTTCCCATAAAATCAACGGTTTTTTGCCGAAGAAACAACAACAAATTCGTTATGCATGTTGGTGCGGAACTAAAGGAAATTACCGAAAATCTCAGAAACCTGACCAATGTTTATGTCAACAACAACAACGATGTTCATATTTTCAATAACAACCGAAACAAATTTCTTTCCAAAAAACTGCTGTTCGATCAATAATGTCATCATCCTATGTAGTTAGTAGTATCAAACACACACATACGATCAATGTAAAGATTTTATTCGGTTGACTCGTGTGACATTATTAGAGAAATTTTTCAAACAAATTTTCGAATGGAAATGTATGATTCAAAAAACCGATTCAAATCGAATATTGAAACAAAAATCTTCTCTCTAACACAAGAAAATTCTCTTATCATCATCCTCATTCGAAATTTGGTAACACTTTTTTATTCGAGGCAAAACAAAGCGAATGAAGGATGCATAATTGATAATGATGATGGCAACATTATTTATGATCAATATGAATGTTATCATCATCAACAACAACGAGAAATTTCCCCGGGAATAATCTTTGAATTAAATCTAATATGTCTCTCTTTAGCTTACGCTATCGTTATCGCTATCGTCATTCTATTATTCTTCATCACCACCAGAATCGACGACATCATTATTCTTTATTGTCAAAAAACTGTTTTCCAAACAAAAAAAAACATTACATTTTTTCCTTTTCATCATCATATCGAGTGGAGAGAATTTAAAAAAAATCATCATAAAAAATGAAATATTAAAAAAAAAATAAAATAAGGGAGAAAAATTCAATTCAATTCCAAAACGTGTGCCACATCAAATCACACATCACATCACATCACGTTTATTGAAATCGTTTAGCCTAATGAGCCGTAAGTGACAACAGTTTCTATTTTTTTACTTAAAAAAATTCATTCATTTTGTTGTTTGAATTTTTTTCAATTTTATCATTTTTTTCTCACTTTCGGATGATGTTCAGAGGTGTGTGTGTATGATACAAACACACACACACTTTATCTCAATGATTACTTTGATTTTACAAAAAAAAAAATCGTTTTTGTTTGAAATGAAAACAATTTTTCAGCTAGAAGAGATTTACGCTTGAAAAATTTTCTCTCATCATCATTTTTTTATCTAGAAAAAAAGTTTTTGGTAACTGAATGTTTTAGGGAACATTTTTCGTTCCCCATTGCCATACTGGATCATCATCAACAGAAAAACTTTCCAAAAGATTCACAAAAAAAGGAGTAACTTTATAGGAAAAAAGTTTCTGTAAACTGAATGAAATGAACAAACCAGAAAAACAAATCAGAAAATTGTTAATCAAGCCGAAAATCTTATTTTCCAAATCGGTCAGCGTGATTGATTTTTTGTTGGGCAATCGGAAAACAATTGTAAACATTTTTTTTTTTTTGATTCAATTGATGAAATTAATCACAACACCATCACCAAGCGAACAGCGATTAAATCGATTTTTCCATTTAACTAACCAACCACTCTCTAAAAGTGATTCATTTCAACTAATGATCATTTTCTTTTTTGAATTCATTCACTTTATAGATTAGGGTATCATCATCATTCAAGTGTGTTTGTGTGCAAGGGAATTCCATTTTCGATACAGTTCAATGCATTTTAATCAAAAAAGAATAATTTCGAAAACATTTCTCTCTTTTTTCGCATTATATTCTCTGCAAATAATTTGCTATCTTTGTCATCTTTGTTGATATATTTTCAAGTAAAATGCAAATTTTCTTTTCGATTCAAGATTGTTGTCATTATAATTTGTTGTTGTTGTCGTTTTGGTCTTGATCATCATGTCATTCAAAATCTGTTGCCATCGTTGTTGTTCCGCAACAAAAGAAACTGTTCATTTTCCATTCACATGATTCATGTCAGATTCAATGATGTTGTCAACATGAGAATATATATAATTCATTACCATAGTTTCATTGAATAAAAGAATCAATGTTGACATTACATATTCTTTATCATCATCATCATCGAAAACCTAAAAGCTTGGAATAATTGCAAGCAAGAGAACTTATGGAATCTTTTCTTGTTGTTCTTCATTTTTGTGTTTTGTCAATAAATCTCACATGTCAAGTGTGTAAATGAATGAATAAATCTCATTAGAATAATTGAATGAATCAAAATGTTATTCTGCAGTCCAAAACAAAAACAGAATGAGAATGAGTGAATGAATGAATAATGATGACTATAGAATCGATTATTCTGTTCATCATTGTCTAACCCGTTTTCATTATTGAATTAAAATATTGCCTATGTGATGATTATGATTAACACCGATCTAAATCGAAACAAAATCAATAATGACAGCTGATTGAATATAACATGATAACCATCAACAAATATGTTATGGATTTGATTATCTTGATGCGATCGTATCATATGAAAAGTGTTGTTAATATTTTGGACATGACAACAATTCAATGATTGTTCATCAAGTTGATTGAATATTCATTTTCTTCTGGTCAATGATTTTTGTAATCATGAAAATTGATTATTTTGCTCAGTATACATTGAAATCACCCTTCAATCGTAATAAATGAAAAATGTTTTTATTTACAAAAAATGACGCAAAAAATTTACAGACATTCAATTTTGATATGTTAATGGATAGAAAAATCAATCAATTCCTTAACATTTTAAACGTTCTGTACGATATCGTTGTATACGTTGAGCACGTTCATGACGATTAATTAATTCATTTGATTTATAAAGAAACAATAGAAATGCCATACAATGATAGATAACAATATTGATTGCTGCGCGTAAATAATTCCATAAAAATTGAGGCCATTCATCTTCAATATGCGTCATATACAATATAATCTGTATCTGATTGTTCATTGATGAACATCTTTCACCACCATAAACCAACCATAGATTAGCATTATGTAAATGCTTTAGAATGGCAAATTTTTCAACAAATTTCACGATAAAATTCATTTCCTGCAATATTGGTCCAGTATGCCACATTAAATGATCGAAACAAAGAAAACAGATAATAATAATGAATATATTGATCAAATTACGTGGAAATGTAAATATTGCCATATTTATAACGGCTATGAATGCCATTGAACCCATATGCAATATTAATATATACCATACAAAATAATTATTCATTGAAACAGGTGAATAAATATCGATCATATAAACATAGATCAATATGAATGGTATTATTTTGATTGAATCATATATCAATTTCATTATATAATACGTGCCACATGAGTACCATCCTATCAAATGAAAATGATTATAATTTCAATGTTTGAACAAATTTGAAATAAACACTTACCATTGGCATGCTGACACATGAAATGCGGTAAATCAATGGCAAAATGAAAAGCCATTTCGGGACTGATCAATATCATGAAACCAACCGACATTATAATCATATAATTAACATTACTAAACATTGCCATATCTTCATATTGCCTTTCGATTGTTGTACGATTTGTACAAATTTCATTGATATCATCATCCATTAATGATAAACAACCATCAAATTGGGCAACATTTGGATCGATAAATCCAACCAATGATAAACCGGCAACAAAAAATAATAATAAACAGGCCAAATATTTGAACCATAAATGTTGCTGAAATAATTTTGCTGAACGATCAAATAGAATCCATATTGAACGAAAGGTAAAACGATTACGTACAGTAGGGATACCATCAGAAACTTGTATCGTATCAATTGATATATTAATTTTTTGAATTTTTTTCGATGTTTTTTCCGCAAACTTCTGTACAATTGGATTTGTTAGTCCTGTACAAGAATATTTGATTAATGTTTCGATTGGGAATTGTAATTCATCCAATAATGATTGATTGGTCAGTGACGATTCTTGTTGTAGAAAATTTTTAACCTGATTCGGTGGACCTGAATAAATACAGATACCATCATATGCTAGGACATAACAATGATCAAACATCATTAATTGTTCAGTATTTGGTTGATGTATACTAACAATCATTGTGATTTGGGGATTATTTGATAAAAATTTTCTTAAACATTTCAGTACTAAGCGACTTGAATTGGAATCTAATCCACTTGTTGGTTCATCAATACAGATTAGATTTGGCATCTGAATCGATGTTAATTCCAGCGCTAATGCTAAACGTTTACGTTGACCACCAGAACAATTTTGTACTAATGTTTCGGCCGTATCCATAATATCCAATTCGTACATCAATTTCATTATCCGTTGATTATGATCCGGAATTGTTGTTGGATTGATAAATTGACAATTTTTCAATTTGGATGCATAAATTAAACTTTGTCGTACAGTAAGACCAGGTATTAAATGATCAGATATTTCCTGGGCAATAAAACATGTACGAATCGGTATAAAACGGCTTAGATAGAATTGTGTGGATCCAGCCAATTTAGTTTTCATATGACCATTCAATACTTTTAATAATGATGTTTTACCCGATCCTGAACTACCCATCAATGCATTCAATGTACCGAATTTGATTTGTCCATCAAGATTGCGTAATATTAATTGACGATCATTATCATTATTTGATGATAAGGATTTTGGTGATGGTTGAATATCGTAAATAGAATCTTTAGCATATAATGTCAGATTACGCCAACCAATTATATATCGATCTTTACAGAATTGTTTCATTTGTTTGATGGATTCATCATTATTATCATCCACAACATCATTATCTTCATTGTTATTGTTATCATCCATTTTAATCGTGACCATAGTATTGATCGATGACGATTTAATGATTGGAATCAATTTTTTTCTCTTGGTTTGTAAAATTATCTTTTTGTTATTGATATTGAAAATATTTTTCCATTCAAATTTCCAATGAAATAATGTTGGATTTAGATGAAAATAGGTAACGATAAAACCAATAAAACGTATGATAATAATATTGGCTAATGGTATTAATAAATTCCAATAAATATTATCAATATCCACAAAAAATTTATCCATTGTTGATGAATATTGCATGGAGGAATAATCACAACGATCAATACCGAAAAATGCATATAATAAACCGGCACCAATATAACGAAAACCGAGCCATTCAGTCATCATTAATACGAATGATTTCTTCATAATATTTGTTATGAATAGCAAACAATCCAATAATATTACTTCGATTATAATCAATTGACAAATCAGTATTGATGCATGCACATTTTCCGGAAATAATGAACAACTAAGCTGGCCAAATGAATGCGAATATATTGACATTATCAAATAGAATAGTAAAAAATTGCCAAAGCGCAACCAATTGAATTGATAATTATCAATATAAATATAACCAACATTCAAATATATTGTTACTGTGAGATGTACTATTAATAATGATAATTTTATCAATTGTACTAAATGATATGGTATCATTAATACCGTAAAACTATACCATCCTATTAGGAGGGATAGGATTAAAAGAAAAGAATAGGGATAAGATTCAATTGATTTGATTCAGTGAAATAATTAATTTACCATTTAGATATTCATTACGCACAACTTTAAGATAACCAATCGATAATATAGCCAATATACCTGTCGATATACCAATGATACTGATTAGAAAAACTGTTTGCAAAATAATAAAAAGTGATGTTAAACGTTCTTCATTTAGATGATCATTACAGGTAATGTTTTTCATGAGAACATCAGAGGAAGCACAACCATCTATATCGAGAATATCTTTATCGACAATCGATATGAATGATGCTGCGCCGATTGTTTGCAATATAATTATACCGATAAAAACTCTTACATCAACAATGAAAAGTAGCCGTAATAATCGTTTGAATTGTATGAATAAATCTTGAAAATAAAACGATTTTCGATAATGTGGTAGTCCATTTGGTATTGATTGATAATTCATCGATTGTTTGTCATTCATTAGCAATGAATATTCATATTGATCATTGATAACACTATTGGCTAATTGTTTAACATTGTCACCATCGATACCATTGCTTGCAATGGACAGATATTTCTCAATCGGTGATATATCATCATTCATTTCAATACCGGTTACTTGTTTCAAATATGATGGCAATGAATTTGGTCTGCCCGAATAGATCATCAGGCCACCTTTAGCCAATATGAACAATTTATCAAAATGATTCAATATTGCTTGACTTGGTGAATGAATGGAAACAAATACTGTGATTGGATTATTTTTTGATAATCGTTGCAAACAACGAATAACCAACAGAGCAGATTCACTATCTAATCCGGTCGTTGGTTCATCAATAAACAAAAACATTGGCCGTGAATCTGAATCGGACATTAATTCCTGGGCAATTGCTATGCGACGTTTTTCACCCCCCGAACATTTTTCAAATCTTGTTCGACGTATTCGTTCATCTAACATTAATTCATTCATTGTTGTTCGAATACAATTATCCAGATGGTCAAATTGACCACCATTTTGATGATGATATGATGGATTCTTAAAACAAAATGAATATTTCAGTATTTCTTCAACAGTAAAACGACCGAAAATAGTTTCCTGTACAAATTGCGGTACCAAACCAAATAATGGAGTTTGTTTCCTTGTTGATTTGGGTGAGCATAATTTTTGATTGAAATAGATTTCCGTTTCACGGGATAATTTTCCATTAATCGAAATATTACCGGTGAGACAATTGATGAATGATGTTTTACCAGCGCCTGATGGTCCTAATAATGCATTCAAACTATTCAAACATACCGAACCATTCAAACAATTCAATATCGATTTTGGCTGACGCTTTGGATAATTCAAACAATAACGATTGTCATTCGTTTGTTGCCACTCATAAACATCGTAACAAAGATTTTTCCAATATAATGTTATTGGCTTTGATGTTGATGATGATGATGATTCCAAATGGTTATCCATTTCCGTAAAAATAATTGATTGATTGATTCGTTCATCAACAAAACAAAATAAAATGAAAAATCAACAAAAAATGAACATCTACAAATGAATCAAATCATTGGCTGTATTTAAATATTTTGTTGTTGTTGTTTGAAAAAAAAAGAACATTCGTTTTTGTTGCTTTTACCGTCATCATCATTATCATTAAAATGATTAGATAATGACAAGGTTTTGAAGAAAAAGAAGAAGTAAAAAGAAATGTAGCTGTATGAATTGTTCAATTCAAAAACCAATCATCATTCAAAAGATACCTCAAGGGTAGAGCAACATAGTTTTCTAGAAAAATCAAAAGAAATAAAAATTTCTAAGAATTTCAATCAATCAAATGCACCGAGGAACAAAAAAAAACCAAACATAAAAACATTGTTTTTTCCCAATCAAATGCACTGAACAAAAACAAAAACCAAACAAGTAATCAACCCCTTTCATCTTTTGCGACTTTGATTATTGATTTGGATGTTTTTATCATGGATATTCAAATCAATAATGATAATTTAATTTGACATTATTAAATTACGGAAAAAAAATAAACAAGAAGAAAGAAATAAACAATATTGACATTGACCATGAATTT
>ERZ500997.227-NODE-227-length-15642-cov-6.736832_pt1 | contig 15642 bp, 11 predicted proteins | sample MGYA00248826_ERZ500997 | MGnify/ENA primary metagenome ERZ500997 (study PRJEB25958, sample SAMN03398524) | human skin metagenome | study: EMG produced TPA metagenomics assembly of the Human Skin Microbiome Metagenome (human skin metagenome) data set.
TTTCGGGCACCCAATCAAATGATAGTTTACACTACTAAATTTTTTTTCTGTGTGATCTTTTGAAATGATCTGTAAAAACAAAAACAAAAAAAAACTATTTCGACCGCAACGGCAAACATTTATTTTTTTTGAAATGAAATGAAAAAATAGAAATCAGAAATTCTTTGGGAAAAGAAACTGCTGTGAGCGATAATCTTGGTCAAAGCAAGCAACAAGTCGATTAATCGAATCAAATCAATAATCGATTATCAAGGGTTTTTTCCTCTTCAGATATTCTTTTTTTTTCAAAAAAAAAAAAAAAAAATCCCATCGTGTATAACATGTGAACCAAAAAACCAAACCAAACGAAACACACACCACATGCATGCATTCACCATGTGCTATAACATCCTCGAAGTGATGATGATGATAACTTTTCTATATCCACAAATGCTTCTACCAATGTTTTTCACTCTCAGGAAAAAAAGAAGAAATTCATTCATTCATCACACACAATCATCGTTGTCGTCGTCGTCCAAAAATGCATGCTTGTTGATCATCATCACCAAAACAACACACTGTGTGTGTTTGAAGACAAAATTTTATCATTAAAAAGTTGTTATAAGGGGAACGACGAAAAGAAACCTATATATAAATCATATCACAAAATTTTTCGTTCGTTCGTTCGTTTAAATTACTTTGGTGACATTTTTTTTAAACAAACATTTCTTGTCTAATCAATCAATCAATAAAGATAATGTTAAATAAGAAAATCAATCAATAAATTATCAATTAGAAACAAAAAAATTGGTGATAATATTTGGTGGGAGAAATGCGATTAACATAAACTCGTGTTTGTCTTTCAACAGTGTGTTCGACTTGATGACTTGATGCAATGTGTAAAGATCACCATCAAGCCACTAGCAATTTTGTTCACAGATAAATTTTAATCGTCGTCGTCGTCGTGGTTGTCGTTGTTGAATTTTTCCGAATTAAACAATCATTCGACAAAACGTTCGTTCTTGTTCGTTCTTTTCCTTTTCATCATCATCATCAATAATCATCGTTGAAAATTCTTGTTTTTTGCGGCTGAATTCCACCACCAAAAAACAAACAATTAAAATTTAGTAAGTCGTATTTCTTTCTCTCTTGTGACATATTTTACCCACAAACATGGTTAATTAGTTGATTTATTGATTTTTTTTTTGAATTGAAAAAGTGAAAAAATGAAGAAAAATTTTCAAAAATCTTCAGAATAGATCAGGTTGTGAGTCGGATCTACAAGTACGCATGTCTTATTCGAATTTTTTTCTTACGAACATTCGAACATTCTAAAATCTGAATTTCAATTGAAATTTTTGACTTTTAAGATTTCAAATCTTAAAATGTTTTAAATTTTAAATTCATTTTTTTTCTAACTCAGATTCTTTAAAAATCTTTTTATCATTTTTTTTAATGTTTTTTCCTTTTGCATTACGAAATTCTTTCGAATCCATTTTATCGAAATTTGAATCATTTTTTTTTTGAATTGAAATTCGAAAGAGTAAAAAAACACCATTGAAAAACGACAAGCATGCTTTTTTTGTGTTTCTTCACTTGTATGAATGATTTTTTCTTTCGTGGAAAAAATATGATGATAATGGTGTGATAGGTTAAATTGAAAACGAAATGAAAATTATTATCATCAATGTTTTTCGAAATTCCAAAGTGGTAGTGGCATTTACTTTTCAACAATTTTCTTTGAAAAATTGGTTTTTGTTACAATTTTTGTTTTCTTCTTGCACAAAATACTGCATCATTCATTCGTTCATTGATTTTATTCTTCACAATTCAGATGATAAAGATTTTTGTTTGCTACTACGAAAAAAAATTGGCTATATAGCCGTCAAGAATTGACTTTTTCCACACTTTTTTCGCTACTTTTCTTCATCATCACATTATATAGGATTTCGTTTCTATTTGAAGATTTCATCATATGCATGTATGGAATTTATTCTCATTCAAAAAGTGAGAGAGAGGTCATCATCAGAAAACAACAACAACAACAAAAACGATATAATCTTTTGAGAACAGACGACCGGCATCGTTTCATCGTGAAAAAAAATTCGAGTTTCATTAGATTTTTTGTTGCTGTTTGTTTGTTTTTTCAAAAGATAAAATTTTCAACAAAATTTTTTTCCCCACTGAATGGTAAGATAAGAAATGTTCACAAATGAATAAAATCAGCTTAAAGGTCAAATGCCATATCGTCAAACAACGACGACGACGACAATATTCATTTCTTCAAAGAAAATAAATTGTGAATTTCGATATTTTTTGCTTGAATCTGATGATCGTTTAGATGTCATTTTTGTTGTTGTTGTTTTTATTAAACATCTAAATTTCATCCAGCATTTAGTGTTGTTGTTGTTGTTGTCTTCAATGTGTGTGTGTGCAATGAAATTCATATAATAATAATCTAATATAATCAACATTTTCGTCTTCTTCGTAGTCGTTGTTGTTGGATGATCATGATGACCTTGTTGATCTTTTTTCTTTTTTGGTTTTTCTTCAATTTTTTTTATCACATCAAAAAACATACAGAAGTTATTCTCTAAAAAAAAAAGTTTATTTTTCTTCTGTTTTTCGTTTCGTTTTCCAGAACAAACAGAAAAATCGAATGCGGTTTTAAGGGAGATAGGATAGCGGAGAGATGCACTATCGAATCAAAAGAATCGATAGTTTGATTCGATGGTGATGACATTGCAAATAAAATTCGAATCTTCGATGTTTTTTTCGGTTCGAAAAATATCACATCATATTTATTTTTTGTGGATTATTGTGGTGGATATCTTTGATGCCATTGATAAACACACTGAATCATTGTCTCCCTCTCTCTGTGTGTATGCGATGTGTTAATCTTTTTTTTCTTGTTGCTGCTTCGATTTCACATGTACATTTCCTTCCTATTCTGAAAAAATCTTGTTTTTTTAATTGAAACGAAATTAAATGAAAAAAACAACCAATACAATTTGGTGATCACAAAACACCACCCGCAAACACGGTATTTTTTAAATATATACGATGAAATGGCAATATTCATGATCCATTTGTTGTAATAGGTTGATGATGATAATGCAAAAAATGAGATCAAATTGATGAAACACAATTTTTTTTTCTCGTTCAACACACACACACAAAAAATCTAATTAATTTTGAAGAAAGAAACAAGTGAAAATATTATTTATCGTCATCAATATGAAGAAATTAACGCTAATACACAAAGATTTGATTACATTAATTAACCTTTTTTTTATAAATTACTTTGGCGTTTGCCAAAGGAGATCAGATTGGATTAAAATCAGAAAAGGGAAATCAGATCCGTCAATTAGAATGGTGCTTTATAAATCCATCAATCGTGCATACAAGCAAATTTTCTGATTTTTTTTGATTCAACATCCGATGTATGTTATGTTTTTTTCATCAAACATAATTAACCATTCAGCTTCTGTTTTTCGTATGTTTAAAAATTTATGTAAATTTGTTGTGCGCAGCGACAACAGCAACAATTTCACATGAAAACAAATGTCATTAAATTCAATTAACGATAATTATCTTCTTCTTTTTCATCCAACGACAATTTCAAAAAAACAATTAATCCTGGTACCTGAAGATGTTGTTGTTTTGTTTAAAATAGATTCTTCTTCTTCTACTACTACCAGCGTGTTAATGAATTTTCATAATAATTATCATCTTTAAATTCATTCATCCATAAATCAAATTTCGCTTTCATTTTATTTCAGTTACTTTCCCAGGCTAGTTTTTTTCCATTTAAAATGATAATTTTTCTTCTTTTCAAATAAATCTTTTACATGGCTTTGTCTTTCCGAAAATGAGAATCACCGAATATGGATATTCGAAGGAAAAAAGTGTCTTTAAAATCTTTTTTTTTTAAACTAATCAATCGATTATGGATGACAACTAAAACTAAAACTTATCAATCAATTAATCGATTTGATTCAAAATCGATTTATGCCTCGAAGTCGTTCATAAAAGATATATGAATTCCTAATTTGATATTGATGTTTGTTTCTGATAAAAAACAAACAAACAAACATCAAGATCGTAGGCCAACAACAACAACAACACAATTAGTTTGATTTAGCTTGAAGCGCGGTTTTTTTCATTTGATTTTTGATTTTCAATCACAAAAATCAACTAAAATGAAATGATAAGCAACGATTTATATTAATGAATTTTTTATTTCATAAGTTTTTTTTTTGTAATTACATGTCACATTTGTTTGTTTCATTTTGTACAAACAGACAAAAAATCATATACAATGTTTCAATCAATGTTGAATGTGACCAACTTTGTATTGGACAACTATCCGGGCAATTTTGACCATTTGAATTTGTTAGTTCAGGTAAGCCAAACCATTCTGATTGATAAAGATGTTTGAAATGTTTGGATAATATTTCTTTTATTGATGATAGATTTTTGTTGTTGTTTTTATTGTTGTTAAATAGTAATTGTGCCATTAAATAATAACCCATTGGCCATAACCATTCTGGTCCATTATGATAATTAAATCCATGTGCTATGCTGGGGTCATTTGAATCATTACTATTATCATAATCACCTCTATATGTCCAATCACTTAATAGAAAGAAAAACAATGAAGGGTTAACAAAAACAAAACAGAAAACGACATACCTAGGATCAAGTGTTTTCAAACCCAATGGTCCAACTAATGTTTTCGAAACAATATCCAATGCTTTTTGAGCATTCAATTCGTTGAACATTTTTGGTGCAATGACCATTGCAATTAAAAAATTTGGACGTAATTGATAATCCATCCATTGGATTGTTGATCCAACTGTATCTTTATAAATATTACGACGATTTATATATTGATCATTACAATCATCATCGATATAGAAATATTTTTCAAAATTTCCCAAAATTTTTTCATTCCAATATTCAAATGTCCATCGTTCTGTTTCATTCGATCGTGTTTGACAATGGACACCTTCATATGGATATTGATTATTTCGATTCAATTCAGCTAAAAATTCAATAATCGATTGTGATAATGCAACGATTTCGATGGCAGAACCATCTCTTGGTGTTGCTGGTCGACCACGATTACCAGCTTTATCCGATGAACCCATTTTATCCATCCATGTACCACAATTCCATTGATTACCACCGTAAACGAATCCAGTTGAACGATCAACACCGATTTGAATATGAAAACCCTTTTCAGTCATATGGGCATCAATTTTTTTACCGGCATTTTTTTCAACAAAATCAATTCCATTAAAATGTTGATTCAATGCTTCTTGCATTGTACAATGTAATGGTTCAATAGGATCATCTTTCGTTGAAAAAATTCGATAAACATTTTCATCAAGTATCAAATGACCATTTGGTACTAATTGAATATATTGTTTTATTGCCTGTAACCACCACCATATTGCATCACGACAATTATATCTAGGATTTTTTCCACTATCCAATAGATTTGGTATTAGACCATGTCGTAAACAACCACCATATGCTAATATAATAATTTTTGCTTCTTCAAACCGACCGGTTAATAATAATAATCCTTTCAATGATATAAATGTATCACGACCCCAATTACGCATATAACCAATACTAAAATGTGGTAATCCAGCAGCCATTGTTGCCAATCGTCTTGACATTGATATTGATTGATGTAAAGGTGGTAATAATGATGTTGGATGAAAACCAATTAAAGCTACACCACCCAATGTTAATCGTTGCATAAATTCATCACCATTTCTGATGAAATCTGATTGTAACAAACGAATTTTTTCCAATAACATTGTCCACAGAGGGCAAAGAATTGAATCAAAATAACTTGGAATTAAATATCTTGGTAATTCCACTAATGATTTGAATGTTTCTTCCAACCATTCGGCTAAATCTATGGTTTCGGAACGTTTTTTTAATCGTCCGACAATATATTCGGGAAGCCAATTTCCTTGCCGTAGATTTTCACATAATGGATGCCCGAGATCATTATTGGTTCGAATTTTCGCCAAATGATACATTATTCCAGCCAAACCACTATACACAAGCGAACCATTCGATAATTGATAAGTACCGGAAGAATTTTCATCAAATTCTTCTTGTTGACAACGAAATAAAATATAATTCAAATCGATAAGATTTAATTTCTGAACAATCAATGAAATTTGACTATCGATCAAATCAAATTGAATGATACGTTTTTGGATTTGATTCAATGCATTTTGTTGTCGATTTAGTAATGTGAAATTGAATGCAATCACAGATGATGGTGGAAATTTTCGAAATTCAATTATATTATTATCCTGATTATCGTTATTCACTTTGACCATTTCACTTTCAATTTTATTCACATTCAAATTAACATGGGAACTTATATTGTCGAGGCCATTGATATATTTTTCATTCGGTTTGAAATTATTTTCATCAACATCATCAGATTTGATCATTTGAATTTCGAATAAAATTTTTTCAAATTTTCCTTCAATTTTTAATGGATTCAAATGATGGTTATGGTTATCGATAGAATAGAATGCAGTACGAGCTACCAGAACAATCGATTGATGATTCGATGGATTATGTCTGGTTATAACAATTGTATCTCTATCACGTTGATCAACAAATGCTTCCGAATAGCCACCAGAATTCAATATAAAATGAAGATTATTTAGTATGCGTTTTGCATATAAAATTCCTTTCGATAAATTAACATTACCATCACCATTTGGATCATCATTATCATTCCAACATCGATATAATCGTTGTTCATTGACAACATGAATATGATGTGGAACCAATTCATCATAACCACGATTCGAACCAATTGCAGAATATGTCATTGCAATTAATGCACTACTTGGTAATGGATCTAAAACGGTTCGTTTTACAATCGGTGATTCATTATCATGTGTTTGATCGAAAAATATTGCATGTGTTATAGATGGAATCATTGGTCGAGAATAAAGTATTTCTTTTGTTGAATTGCCAGTTTTTATTAGATCTGGTTTGAATGAACCAACCGGTTGACCACCAAAACGATGTACTTGACGTTGAAGTTCATGCGGTGTATTGGCCGACATTGCTTCACGTATCAATGAATTGATACCTAATTTATTAACAAAAAGATTATCCAAATCTTCACTTGATGTAAATAATTCGGCAATCAAATAAAGATCCGGATTAACACGTCGGGCTACATCGATCATATATTGTGCAACATGAATCGGTGTTGAATGACAATTATCCAAACGTAATCCTTGAAAAACTTTAGCCATTTGTGTAACATATTGTTCCATATGTGACCATAAAAATGGTGAATCTTCACATTGTTGACCATAACGTAATTTGACTGAATCGCCCCAACAAATCAGTTCACGACGCAGATAAACTAGTGAATCTTTATCGGCAAAATTTCTTAATGGATCATCACCCATAACCCAACCATTATGAGCCATATAATAACAACATTTTGTATCATCATACAATTTTGATTCATTTTCAATAAATTTTTCACCAACAAAATCATTATCATTATCGGTAAAATATTCGGTTGTTAATGGATTCGTACGGGTTAACTTTTTGATTTTCGGTCCATTCGAATCGAATCGTTCATATCGTGCACCTTTTAAAACATTTTCGATTGCCGTATCAATATGGCTGAATATTTCCTGACGTTTACGATTATTTAGTTGAATTAATTGCTGTTGAAAACAAGATAAAGCATCGTTCAACCAATTTTCAATCGATTCTCGAGTTGATGGATAATTAATTTGATTTTTTATGAATTTGAATGCATTTTCCATATCGACTGTACAATTTAAACGATGAAATTGTGGATCTTGTTCTAAGATTATATCAATGAAATTCTGTTGTGTAGGCATTCGGTCAGTTTGATGATCCAAATCATTGAATTGTTGGCGAAGAAATTTTTCAAATTTTTCCACCAATACCAAAGAATCGCAAAGATAAAATTCTTCCAATTTGATCAATGGTAGATAATGTTCACGTATTAAATTGCCAATCGATTCTAATTGATCAACACTATTGATATTCGAACAAATTCCTTGATCAATCCAACGATCTTGTTCAATATCCAGAGTAACATTATAAAACATACGATCAAGAAGAAAAGCCGGACGAAGCCATGGTGAATTTTTACAATTATAAGCTGAATCAGGATATTGTCGTAGCCAAGGTGATTCATTAGCAGTATGATTGAGGACAATATCAATAATGGAAATAACACCATGTTCTTTTTGTAACCAATCAATACATTCGGAAACATTATCAATAGTACAATCTTGTCCTGCTTCAGTACGAAATGATTGATTCAAACAAAGTTGATCAGCTAATGAATAAGCTGAATTTGATTTACCAAGTATTTGTATTGGTGTCCAATGTATCATATTATAATGACATTGAATCGATACATTCAATCGTTGTTTCCATTGATCAATAGGACCCATTAATTTTGATAAAATTGTTTGACATTGTAATGCATTTATCGATAAATGAATCGATTGTCTATTTGATCGATTGGAAATGAGTATTTCAGGACTGACAACAATATAAAATGATCCAAGTATTGTATCATCATCGTCATTAACAACATTGTTTTCCGTATAGATAAAATGAAATGAACCAGAAGTTTTGAATTGAAGATTTTCTCGAATATCGATTTGTTTGTATTCATTTCTGTGTTAAATTATTGGAAATTAAATCCGATCAAATCAATTGAAAAATTCTTACCTGTTAAATTGAGTATAATCATCGGTATAGTTGGTTTTAAGCGAAATACGTCGACCATACAGCGATGGACCAATTTGAAAACGTAAACGATTAAATTTTTCACAACGAAATAATCTAGTTTCATTAAAACCATTCAATTCTAATTGATAAATGAGCAACAGTTGATTGTTTGGAATTTCCAATGTTCTTTGACAACAAGATTCTTCTTCTTCTTTTGTCGAACAAATTGATTCGAATGCCATGATGATTGGTTGGTTGATGATGATCAATATAATATGGAAAAGAAAATTTGGTTCGACAAATTCAATTTGTCAACAATTTTATCAATATGTGTCTACAAAGCTCATTATCATATCATCATTATGATAATCATCATAATCATAATCATTATCGTCGTACAAAGATAACCAACCGGATAAAGTCATTTGAATGTCGTTACAATGTTATGAATGAAATCCGACGACAACAACAACAAAAACTGTATATTTACCATCAAATGATTATTTCGGGAAAACAATCATCAACAAGATTCGGGCATATGGCCAAAATAAATATTTTTTTTTCGGCTAATAGCAATGTTGAACACAAGATGGCGACTTGGGTTAGTTTCGGCATTCGATTTTTTTTTTTTGAAAAAAAAACATTCGATTTCCGTCGAAAATTTTTTCGCATTCCAAATATTTGTCCCGGTGTAGATTTTGACTAAAAAACGGTTTTTGTCTCGTGATATTTAAACAAACAAACAAACAAAAATGATTACAAGATTAACCGTTTGTAATAAATCCGTTTGACAAAATGTTACCCCAATATAAAAAAAATCCGTTCTCACGATCCGATTAAATGTCAATAAAAATTGATTGAATCTTTTCAATGACCATCGAAAGTAAAGGTAAAGAGGTTTGATTATATTTGTTTGTTTTGATGATGATGATGTGACCAGACAATTGCTAAGAAAAATAAAAATGAAAATTTCCCATCAAAAATTTCTCACATTTTCCAAATATTTTTCGTTTTTTGTTTGTCACAGATTGGTTTCTATGGTTGATCGATTGTGTTATCATTACAAACACAACCCATCATCAAAATCATTTACTCTTTACCATGTCATCAACATCATTCATGGTAAATGAAAGTGGAAAAATTTTCTCACCAAAAAAAAAAAAATTTTTCGACTTAAACATTGAAATCCATCAACATGGACTAATAACTAAAAAAACATCAAAATGAAGAGCAAGACAGGATAACATTATTAGCATTTCCGTTCACGAAACGAAACAACAACGAAAAAATGTCTAATCTAAAAAGTAAAATCAGAAAAAAAGGAAAGAAATTGTGTTTGGTTTCCACCCTCTCCCTCATCTCTAATCGAGAATCACGAATGATTCACAAATTGACAAGCCAAAGCAAAAAGGACATTACATCATCCGACAATGCAGAAAAAAAATTATTAAATCTTTACAACCAGCAGTGAAAAAAAAACGATACATTTTCATTGCAGTCATTTCAATGCTTCTGCCATCCATCTCTCTCTTCATTCGATGATGCTGTGTGTGTGTTACGACAACCAGCGAATCTTGTTTTTTTTATTTATTTGGTGAATCCATCAAACACAACAACAACACATGGATAATATTATTTTGTTTTGGATGTAAACACGCCATCGTTTGTGAAACGACCGTTGAATTTTTCTTATATTTTTTTGGTTGTTGTGTAAAAAAAAGTTCTTATCAACCATACTTACATCCAACAAGTTTGTCAAAAATATTCTCACGATGAAAAATTTTTCTTTTTTTCTTTTTTTCTTTAACTGATTCTTTACATCATCATCATCATCATCATCATCAATGTGAAAAGCAGGTGAAAATCAAAAAGTATTATCTATTTATTTATCTATCTATCCATCCATTTGTTTGTTATAAAAAAAAATTATAAAAATTGTTGCCCGTTGAATTTTTCATCTCATTTATTCGATCTGATTAATAATAATCAAACACTTAAGCATTCACTTAAATCGGTTGAAATTTTTTTTGGTAAGTTTGTTTTTTTTTTGTTAAATAACGATTCTTGTCTTTTTTTCGTTTTTTATTATCGATTGATTGATTCATGGGAGCCAAGTCGAATGAATTTTTTTTCAAAATAGCGGCCAGATGTCAAATATTGCGTGCTCCAAATATCCAAATGAATTTTTTTTTCATTCACAATGCAACAGATGTGTTCATTTGTGTATATTTGAATGTTTGACTGAAATTTTTTGGAATCATTTTGGCATCTGGTTTTTATGGTCAACATTGTTACCCTTGTTGTTGTCAGAAATGGGAGTTCAAACATCTGCTCTCATTATTTACAGTCATAAACATTTTGATGATCGAAAGCAACAGCAGCTAGGTCAGAGTGTGTTTATGTTTATGTTTGCATTTATTTCAATGAGATCGATCCAACAAGCTTTCCATCATAGCAAAGGAACGCGCGCGCTAAAAATTTTTTCATTTTGCGCCAAAAAGAAAAATTCATTGAAATAAACTTAGATTACATCTCTCTCCCTATGTGTGTTTGAACATCATCATGAGATGCTCTTGACCATATCAAGATGATGAAACCGGTCTTATTTCCTGTGTGCATGCTTTTTGCATTGATCAATATCAGAAAACATTTTCTTACCTTTTTATTTTTACCTAGTGTGTAACACACACACACACAAGGTCTTTGCTTATGATAATTACCCAAGTTTATTTAGTGAATGGGTTTTGTGTTTATATTTTATCGTGTTTGGAATGTTTGCCAATTCAAACATGTATGCAGCATATAGGGAAAGTAACAAAATTTTGGCCCCTTATCAAACCACATTGAATTTGCGAAACCTCGCCCTAAAGGGTCTGATGATGATAATTACATAGCCAAAGGCACACACACACGAAACCATAGTAAAAAGTTCGCGCTAAAAATGTTTCGCGCTTCAGCTATCATAGTTTCAACATGACCAGCAAGCTAGCTAGGTACCTCTCGTTGCTATGTTCAGTTCAAGAAAAGCAAAAATCTTTTTGTCTGAGCGACTTGGCTCAAAGCACACATGATAGAATATTTTGTTTTTATTTTTTGTGAAATGATTTTGAATAATATTTTTTTATTTTTTTATTTTGTTGCAAGTTTCATAACAATATTTGATTCTACCTCATTTGATTGATAATATAATGATGATGAAATGATTAAAAATACTGGTAAAATGTCATTATATTATGATGAAAATTCTGAAACACAAGTTTCATCAACTACAACTATTAATCTGCCATTAGAATCGATTACGGGTTTATCGGAAATTGATTGTAATTCAGCAACAACACCATGCTCATCGATGAGAAATGTTGGTGATAATAATTCTTTCCAAACAATAAAAATGTCTTCGGATGGAAAAAAAGTATTATTGGAACGAAAATTGAATACGATTCAGATATCCAAAAGTCATAGTGGCTCAATTTGTCTAAGGAAATCAGTGAATCGTGGTCGTTGGTCCAAAGAAGAAGATAATAAATTGAAACGATTGGTTGAAAAATATAATGAAGATTGGTATCAAGTTTCAACACATTTTTCCGATCGTTCCGATATTCAATGTCAACAACGCTGGTGTAAAGTTCTCAATCCTAAACTGATCAAAGGACCATGGACGCCAAAAGTATTAATCAATTTAAAAAAATTCTATCAACTCTAATCGATAATTTTTATTTTATAGGAGGATGAAAAAATAGTCGAATTGGTCAGAAAATATGGTCCAAAAAAATGGACAATCATAGCAAAATATTTGGATGGTCGAATCGGTAAACAATGTCGTGAACGATGGCATAATCATCTAAATCCGGATATTATAAAATCTGCATGGACTGATCATGAAGAACGGACAATCATTCAGGCACATACTATACATGGTAATCAATGGGCAAAGATTGCCAAACTATTACCCGGTCGAACTGATAATGCAATAAAAAATCATTGGAATTCTACGTTAAAACGTAAAGCACAAGCCATGAAAGAAGGTATTCCTTTTGCCGAATTCAAAAAACGTATTAAAAAGAAAAAGACTCCCAAAACAACAACTAGTCCTATGGTAAGAATGATGATTTAATCAATCGATTAATCAATTCTGATTTTTTTTTCTCAATAGAAAAAATTCGCTACATCCACAATAATTTATTCGAATAATAACAATGAAACAAATACTGTAAACAGTACTTCGAATACCGATGATGATTTAAATGATTTTAGCGATCTTTTCGATTCAAGCCAAAGAGAAATGTTGGAATGTGAACTATCCGAAATTCAGGATGTAAACGATCTTGTTTCAGCCATCAAATCATCACCTTTACGTAGTCTGATGATTTCTCCCACGAAAAATCCTACTATCATCAATGATGTTGATAATCAACAACAACAGCAACAACGAATCGATACTGATACAAGTTCTTATATTGAAGAGTTTAGTAGTGGATATCAAACACAACCAGACATGTCAAATGTTTCTTCATTCATTTCGCCAATCAAAATGAATTCAATCTATACTGGTGACCAACATCCAACACCTTCGAAAAAGCCATTTAGTCCATTACAATTTGATACTCCTATATCATCAAAAGTCATTAAGAATTCAATATCAACGCCATACCTCTACACATCGTCATCACTATCGGATCAATCGATCATGATGATCAAGTCGAAAAACAAGGAGGTATTCTATTCTTTGGAATGTTTTCTTTTTTGTCTAACCATATTATGATTCTAGAATGTATCACCATTGAAAACAAATTCCAATCGATCATCGAATCGGAATAAGCAGTACTCAATGATGGATGTAATGCTAAGTAATAGTAGTAATCCTTTCATCAATTCGGTTGTTTGTTCGCCGCAGGCCATCGAAACGAATGAAAAATTACCAATAGAATCTCATACCGAAGAGATCTTATTCGAAACCCCGGTAAGATTAATTAAGAATTTCAAATATGTAATTAATATCCTTTGTACACAGAGTAAATCATTCATCCAGGATGATCAATTATTTTCACCACAATCATCGTTTGGTATATCGGCAATATCGCCCACCAAAAATCTATCACCCGGTGTGGGAACATTGCTGAAGAAGCAACAAGTTTCATCAGGCAATAAAAATATACTTCGCACTATCAATCAAATGGATCCACCACTGGCAACATCACAATTATCATCGCCATTGATAGGTAATAAAACGGAAGGTCAATCGATCAGTAATACTAGTAACATACCATACACGATGACTATCAATAACGATACTTCGATAATGGACAATCGTAATGGCTATATACCATTGACACCGATGTCCAATATTTCTGTGATATCAAATTCACTCGAATCAAACAATCAAGATATTGTAAGTATTCATTTTTGAATCACATTAATTCATTCAACCCTTTTTTCCATCTATGATTTTTGATTAACATTATGCTTTTAATTTTTTTCACATATCCATTGTTCGAAACAAAACAAAAAAAAACGCTTTAGTCATATATAAATCAAATGCATAGTGTTGGGGAAGGGTTAGCAGTTGTTGAACAATTGTTGGAACATGAAAATGATCCATTCATTAATAGTAGTAATTATAATAATTATCCTATCGTCAATGATGATAGTGGCAATAGATTCCTAATGACCGCATCCAATTATGATAGTAATGTAAATAGTTTCAATACAATTCATTATAATAACTGTAACAATAATCATGCAACAACAACCACATCGATCAATCAAAACAATGATCATATTAGATTAATGAAACCCACAGCAACATCGTCGTCACAATTATCATCATTGAATTGTAAGTTTTGGGTTGTTTTTCTTTGTTGGCATTCCCAGATTGCTTGCTTTGTATTATCACCGTTTTGTTTTGTTTTTTTGCACACGCACACATTGAATTGTTTTGTTGCACCAATTCTGAGTTGTTTATCGGTAAACTTCGATGATGATGATGATGATCTTTCCTCAACACTATGTTTTCTTCACTCGAAATGTTTTGTCATGTCTTTGCACTGCATGTTTCTTTTGCATGTTGATTATTAAGATTGGTGTGATTAATCTTTGTTTATTTATTGGATAGATGGAAAATGTGAATCAATCAATGGAACCAAATACAAATACATCGAGAATAATTACGTTGACAATGCCTTCAACATCGATGGACACAACAACAGCTTATTATCCCATACAATTGGTCAATATGGGATCGATAATTCCATTACAAACATCAACAATACTGGAATCGAACACGACTACAACAACAAACGAATCTCGACAACAACCATTTTACATCCTACCAAAGATCAATGTTATCCACGAAGTACCAATAACATTTCAAAAAACCATTCCATCGAACCGTGTTCGTCAACGCAAACCTCGCCCGACAAGATCTCGAATGCGACTCTTTTCATCGGACCAGGCCATCAACGACAACAGTATATCGGAATCGTCAACACCATCGGCAATCAGTCCTATCACATCGGACAACGAATCGAACATGGAAACGAAACAATCGAGCAATATGGTGGCCAACACCAATCAATGGTTTATATTGGCAACCGGGCAGACAACCATACAGAAAGAAGTGACAAAACAGGCCCGAACTTTTCTTCAATCGAAAAACAATCCATGTTTGCCGAAACAACGACGTACACCGATCGTTCCCCTTCTTCGTATGAATTGTCACAACCGAAAAACATCGAATCAATCGAAAATGATTACCGACTAACCAAATATATTCACCATCGATAATTTTTCTTTATTTTTTTTCATCATATTGTTTTCATATTTTTAAAATTTCATATCTTTTATCGGCATTATTCATTATTTTTTCTGTATACTTTC
>ERZ500997.228-NODE-228-length-15615-cov-6.345501_pt1 | contig 15615 bp, 18 predicted proteins | sample MGYA00248826_ERZ500997 | MGnify/ENA primary metagenome ERZ500997 (study PRJEB25958, sample SAMN03398524) | human skin metagenome | study: EMG produced TPA metagenomics assembly of the Human Skin Microbiome Metagenome (human skin metagenome) data set.
AAATTTATTTTTTTTCTCGGAAAATTTTCCAGGAAGAAAATATTACCTTTTCGTGTAAAGATTCGAGATCATTGTTGATTATCTGCTGTTGTGGTTGTGATGATATTGTATCATCATCATCGATATTACAACCGATATTATATCCGGATGGATGTTTTTGTTGTATCATATATGGTATTTGTGAATGGCCCATATTTTGCTGTTGTTGTTGTTGTTGATCTTTTTCAATTTCTTGATCAATTTCTTGTTCAAATTGGACAAGTGTTGGTGCAAGTACACCTGTGTATTTTTTTTTTTTTTTGGAATGGGAAAAGGAAAGAGAAGATGGTAAAGGGTTAAAACAAACAAAAAAAAATTCATAAAAGTCGTGACAAAATTGCAAAACAGAGGAAATCAGGATCAACATCATTAGGAGGATAGCCTAACTTAACCTTACTCTCTCTCTCTCTCTCTCTCTCTCTCTCTCTCTTGCTAATGGACATTTGATGACAGACGATAATGATGTGGTCATCATCATCATCATCAAATGGTCACAAATTTTTTTTTTTCTAATCTAAATTCTAAATTGATTTTTTCAATTTCCAAGTTTGATTTGCAATATTTTTTTTTTTGTGACGACTATTGTGACATGACCGTTTCAACAAAGTGGGAAAAAAAAGGTCAATACTAATGACGGGATATTTAGGTGAAAAACTAAAGACGAAAAACACATACCGAATTTAGCACCATAACGTGCAACTTCCAACAAACAAAGAATGAAACTTTTTTCATTTTTCCTACCAACCAAATCTTCAGTTTCAAATAATAAACATTCATGAATTTGTATACGGCGACACCATTCAATAAAATTAGCAACATTATCACGTGATTGAAATGTTCCGGGTAATGCATTCAATTTGATTGGTACCATTTGATGACGATTATCATTCGATGACCATTGCTGTTGCTGTTGCTGTTGCTGATGATCGTTGATGGCAATATCACTATTCATGGCTGTCGTTGATGATGATGATGATGATGAATTTGTCGCAGAATTAAATGATTGCAATGAAAGTAATGAAGAATAACCATTGTTGGTTGCGATGGTTGCATTACTATCGTTTAACAAACGCCATTCACGTGCTTTACGCAATACAGAATTGGCATGTCTGTTTTGTAAGGTGGTGAGAGCGGAAAAAAGTAAAGATTATCGGTGGTTAACAAAGGGTTATTTTGATTTGACTTACTGGCACAGTATAACACCGGTTTCTAAACGTTGCAGAAAATTATCACATGTTAAATCCAATCCATACAATGTATTTAACCATTCAGCAAGATCTTCTTTCATTGCAATCAGATATTCTTCATTTGAACGAAATGGACGATATGATTTTCGTTCAAAATATCCAGTACCAAATTGTTGATCATTTGTTGATGTTGATGTTGATGTTGATGAATATGATCGATCAGAATCGGTTAATGAAAGTGTACAAGCTGAAAATGAACGTTTTGATGTTTCTAAACAATGATGATCATCACTATCGTCGGTTGTTGTTGTTGTTGTTTGTGTTTGTCTAACACCGTTGTCCAAAGGCGGTGGTGGTGGTGATTCCATTCCCACCATCATCATCATCATTGTTGATTGTTCGGCTAAATTAATATCATCATGATGGTGGTGGCGGGGATTTCCTGTAGTGCGATGCGGTGGCCAATGATCAGTAAGAGTCATGTTTGGTGAAAAAAAAAATAGTTTTTCAATTTGCAGTTTGAATCTTCAAAGGTGGTTGATTCACACGTGATCAATGAATGAATGAATGAATCCGTAATCCGTAATCAATCGATCATTATGTAATTCGATGCGGAAGTAAAGTGTTATTATTGCTGTTGTTGTTGTAGGGAGAAAAATCTGTTGCAAAACGAAAAAATCATTGAATGAATAGGATTGATTTTCAGCAATAAAAAACGTGTGTGAGGATGTCTACGGGTTAAAAAATTTGTGAAAACAACAATAAAAATTCCTTCACAAGCTGAAAGCATCAGATGACTAATGCGAGAAAATTTATTCAAACAAAAATGAAATGTGAGCAAAGTTTTTTGCGAAACTTTCTTTTTGTTGAAAATGGATGCAGCAGCCATAAGCATCCAACAAAAAAAATGACTAATCAACAAAACAAGCAAACACAGAAAACATTGATTTTCAAATGACAAAACAAAAAAATCCAACCCAGACAGAATCCGTCATTTGAAATCAAGGAAGATTTGGTTCAAAGATCAAATACAAAAAATGAAAATCTTCTTCTTTTTCTGGTTATGCAATCACATAGAATGAATGACTGAATGGTGATTGTTTTTGATGATTGCACACACTCAGAGAGAGAGAGAGAGAGAGAGAGAGAGAGAGAGAGAGAGAGAGAGAGAGAGAGACAAATTTTAATTTGTTTTTGCAAGAAAAAAAACTTGTAAAAAAATTTGTAATTGGAAAATTTTTAAATTGAAAAAAAATAATAAAAACTTTTTTTGACATCCAAGACAGCATTCACCGAATATGATGATAGAAATTCTGTGTGTGTGTATGTGTGTGAAAGTGGAATGACTTGAATTTTGCAAAAAAAAAAGGAAAATGGCAAGAATATGCTTTACCACACAAAGACAGAGAATAATCTCTTGTTTGCCATCTTTCTCTCTCTCTCTTGGTGAAATAAAATCAAGAATTTTTTTTTATTCTGGTTGATAAGTTTGTCGTCTGTGTGTCGGATATCTGAATGGTGAAAATTCTTTTTTGGAAAAAACAGAAATCTCAATCAGAATGGTCTAATGGTTGTTGTTGATGGTTGATGATAGTGTCATGTTTGCTTCAAATGAAAAAAACTTTCATTTGATTTTCGGTGAATAAAAACGTGGGCGAACTTCTAATCAAGGAAGAAGAATTCATTGCATAATATAAGTTGCAAGTCACAAGTAAGTGTATCATGTCATTCTGCAATAAAAAAACAAACTTTTTTTTCGTAAATTATGTCACCAATGATGATGATGATGAGATGAAAGAAAATGATTTAAACATTTCGGAAATAATTATGTTTGTTTATGTTTATTGAAAATCCAGTGATGTGATGATGATTAATTTACACTATTTAAATACGTGTGTGATGATGTGATGAGAAAGAAGCGTTAACGTAAACAAACGTAAGACACACGCATCATACATCAGACAAACTTAACCAAAGAGTGGATTTTTGGGTGATAACCAAAAAAGAAATTAACAGATCAGATAAAGATTATCAACAAAAAATTTTAGTTTTTTTTTTGTTGCCGACTAACTGACGGTTTTTTACTAATCCGATAATCCAGTGATATTTTCTGGAAAATTTCTGGTCAATATTCTCGAAAAAAGCTTACCCAGTAGAAAAACTGATGAAAAAATTGAAAAAAAAAATTTTGTGAATGGAAATCTGAGAATTGAACAACAACAAGTCAATTCAATGATGATGGCATTGAAACAAAAATTCATCCGAAGAAGAATGTTTTGAATGAAAAATCATATGGAGAATGGAGAAGGGATGGTAGCTAACAAAATTCAATGCAGGTTAACAGAAAAAAACAAATGCAGGTAGTGACAGTGAAATTTCAAACATCCTTGAAAATCAAACCAAACAAAACAAAACAAAAACAAAACGACGAATGACGGATGATCAATGATGATGATGATGATGATTGTGCAACAAAAAAACTAAATCAAACCTCGTAAATGACTTGACAAATTTAACCATCAGGTACCATCATCATCATCAGTACAGAGTGTTTGTTTGTTTGTTTGTGCTGAATCAGTCGGATATAAGTCGACTGTCAGAAACAACAGCGAAGAAAAATTGAAATTCGAGATTCAAATTTCAACTTTGAAAAAATAAAACAAAAGTTTTCTATTGAATAACATTATCCGCATCAAAATCATCATCATCATTCAGGATGATGATGATAATAGGAAGCTATGTGAACTTAAAACCTGAACAGGACAAATGAATTATAATTATCAGTTTTTTTTCATTCATTCATAAATCTCTCACACACAAGTAACAAGCAATTCATTAATAATAATGATGAGGATGATTATCATCAGTGGTAAGTGGTGGTGAAATGGTTGGCCAAATGAATGAACACAGATAGAGACAGGCACACAAGTGGCGTTAATCTCTTTATTTCACACAGCATCTGTCCACCAGGATGTTTTTCAGAGAAAAAAACAAAACAATTATGATCCAGGATCATCATCATAAAGTCAATACGGATGATGATGATGATAAAGGCGGATTTTTTTTTTCGTTTTTCCATGGTAAAAATAATGGCCAGAATCAAACCCAGGCAATCTGATGATGATGATGAGATGGAAAAAAAATGTTTTTAAAATTTAGATATTTTTTTGGCTGCGGCTTTTTACTCCGTTAAAGCTGAAAAACAATCGGTCATTAAGAGGCAAACTAACGACCACTGTATGTATGTATGATATGGCGGTGGTTAAATGACTGGATTCAATATGGATTGAAATGAGGAATGGGAAAAAATGTCGATCATTCACATACAATGTGATGATGGTGAATAAATAAATGGATCATTTTTTTATCGTTCCATTATTATTATTATTATCATCAACATCATTATCATTCGAAATAATGAATAAATCTCTCTCTCTCTCTCTCTCTCTCTCTCTCTCTCTCCCTCACTCATTTGCTCTTTCTTTGCTTCAATACATAATGGTACATTGGTACGAAATGGACAATGGTCAGTTCACGAGCGAAGCAAAACCTTAATGCTTTTATCGTGATAAACGTATCGAAATTGAAATAGATATTCAAATCATCATCATCGACGACGAGATAAAAAACAAAACAAGATCGAATTGAATCGATTCGATTGTTTGATTGGAAAAAAACAGAACAAAAAAAAACAGAACAAAAACAAGGTTTGTCAATGAAAATTATCATTACTATGGTAACTTGTGGTTAATTGTTGTTGATTACAGCTGAGAACACCTACACACACAGAGGAATTGCGAAATTGCGGGGAAAAAAACATTATTTTAAATGGGATGACATGTGTAATGAGATGATGATGATATTGATCAACTGTAATCAACTGAATGCTTGCCTATTAATCAAAAATGAACGATAAATATGGATGGCTTCTTCTATATAAACATTGAAACATTTCGACAACGAAAAAATAAGTTCATTGAACATTTGTGGATGCTAAAATGCAAGAGAAAAACCATACCAAACCATAACAAACGAAAAACGGATTTTGGCAAAGATTTTTGACTTGATGATAATCATATATTAGACATTGATTAAATATCAATTAGTAATAAGTGTCTAATGATTCAATCGAGTTTCTTAATTAATCAATTTCAAATCCAGTGTTAAATTGATTTGAATCAAATCAATTTGATAATTGAATTGAAACAAATCTTTTAAATACTATTCCGGGTTCAATTAATTCTGTTTGATTAACAGCAAACAAAACAAACGAAACAACAGATTTTATGCAAATAAAATAAAATTTGCATATAAAAAGTTGAATAAGACAATCTGCGAAAATGATGATGATGTGATGCAATCGTTCACTGATCGATCATCGACACTTTTTTTGAAGATGATGCATTATCATCATCATCATCAATGTGTGTTTCTTATATATAAGGAGATGATGATGATGATGATGAAAATAATAAAATTCTAAATTTATCATCCGAAAACAACAACAACAATTCATGTGCAAATAACAACAACAACAACAAAAAAACGACAACAACAACAAAAACGATAAAAAAGATAAACAACACAGCAAACATCACATCACCAATTGTTAATGGTGATTCGGATGTCTATTTTTGGACACACCGATACACACACATATAGAGTGTGATGGAGAAAAAATGGGGGGGAAAAAGAAGAAAATATTCTTTTGAAATTCACGAACAAAACGAAACAACGAAACGACGAAACAATCATCAGTTGTGATGAAGATGATGAAAGATTTTTACAGAAATGCAAAAAATCGGTTTTTTTTGTTCAAATCCAAAACTGAACTAAACTGTAAATCTTCTTCAAAAGAAGAAAAACAAACTTTAACTTTAACCTTTGGCCACGAACAGAACTCATTGAACAGACGCCCAACATTAATGTTTGTGTGTTTTAAATATAGAAACTATTTTTGAAAACGCATCATTTGAATAACAACAACAACAACAGTAGATTTTCTGTTTTTCTCTTTTGGGACATACATATCGCGTGTCATTCACCGATGCCATCGCCAATAACAACAACAACCACCAACAACATCTGTCAATGAGAATTATGGAGAGAGAGAGAGAGAGGGGGAGAGAGAGAAAGAGAGAGAGATTAAAAGAATTCAAAATCCACCAAACAAACACAGAGAGAATCGCTATTGGAAATCAGAAAAATTTCTTCCAAAAACAAAGTATTTCGAATGGATTTTCTGAAAAATGGAAAAAATTTGCATGTAATTATCGATTATGAATGGCTATCCTGATCCTGATCCTGATGATGATTACATGATTAAAATCAGATCACTACATCGCTACACCTGTCAGATTTTATTCAGCATTTTTTCCGTTCATCATCCTGATCATCCTCATCATCAGTGGCGCAACCAGAAAAAATTTTTGGCCAACTAACCCCAACAACCAATTTGGTTAGTCAGTCAGTCAGGCAAGCAGAAAAAAAAATTCGGCCAAAAAATGAAAAGCAACCATAATTAATAATGGTGATGGTCATCATCATCATCTTTGAATGGCTCCAGGATGAATATTTACAAAAAAAAAAAATCAATGAAAATTGGCAGAAGCAACAAAGCTTGGCTAACTGACTTGATGATGATGGCGAACTTGACCGAGCAAGCTAGCTAGCGAGCAAGGTATAATCAATTTTTGTTTTCTGTGTGTTAAGCAAGCTCTGATCATCATCATCATTGCTTCAAGCAACTTTCGAAGAAAGAAAAAAACAGGGCTTGTGTGAAAACAAGTTCGCCGTTTTGTTTTGTTTTGTTTTGTGTTTGTTGATCATCAACGTTCGCACATCATCTTCAGCAGCAGCAGATTGGATACATTTTTCATCATTCCCGAACCTGAACCCGAAAATCGAGAGAAAAAAAATTGGACCACAAATGTATCCATCCAGTCGACTTTTTTTCTGATGTCGATGCTACGATGGTCATCATCAACATTGACCGTCCATCCATCCATCGAGGCAGAAGAGAGAGAAAAGTTTTGCCCATGTAAAAGGTATTGTGTATTTGAGTTAAGTTTGTTTGTTTCGGTTGGAAAAAAACAAAACTAGGTTGCATAATTCATTTTGGTTTTGAAAACAACAAGAATTTCTTCTTCAAGAATCGTAAAACAAAGGAAAGAAGAGAGAGAGAGAGAGAGATTAAATGTCAAAATCTTTTTTTCCTTCAAAAAAAATGTTATCAGATTTTTTTTGATTGGTAAACAGAATTGATAAACTTATTGATTGTAAACATCAAACATCAAACATCAAACACACACACACAGAGAGATCAAAATTCAAACAATATATTTACGATTTTGGCCTATTTCTTTTTCGCCTACAAAGCAAAAACAAAACAAAAAACAACGAAACGATCGATATGTATCGAATGATAATAAAAAACAAAAAAACAGAAAATTTCACACATTTTTAAAATGATTTTTTTTTTTTTTTTTTTTGAAATAGAAATATTCAATTTGTAAGCAAGATCACCAGGTAAGGCAGGCAGGTAAATCTTTGATGATGATTTTATCAAAAAACAGCCAGATAATGAAGATGAATTATACCTGAAGATTTTTTTCCACCACCACCACCACCACCATCATCGTCTATAATCCGTTGACGAATTTTTTCTTCTTCAAAAAAAGTTTTTCAGTAAAAAACATTTGCATTTTTCTCATCATCATCCAAACAAACAAGGAATGTTTCTTCTTTCAAATGCGGAAATCAAAGCAAGTTTTTTTTTTGAAAAAAAAAGTTTTCTGAAAAGTTTCTGTTTGAATTGGAAAACCTTTTTTTGTTTGAATTAAATTGATAGTCACATTGTTTATCATCATCAATTGATGATGACAAATCGATCGATTAGATTTTTGATTGATTGATCGATCGATTTTTGAATCGGATACCTGGTTAGTACCTGTATTATTGTTTCAGACAAAAACAGGAATTATCGATTGGAAAGTTTTCACTTGTTTATTTTAGAGAGAAAAGAAATGACCAATGAAATGAATGAGGACAATGGCTATTTTGTTTCCAGGGAACTTTTTCTTTGGAAAATTACATAGACACATAGATCACGTCTTTAAGAAGAAAGGATTAAAATCCACTAAAAGCGGCTAAAATTAGCATTCAGAAAAAGAATAGAACAGAGTTGTGACCTTCAGGAATGGTCAAAACTTCAAGGGAAAATTTTCAGAAGATTTCCAGAAACTTTACCGAAATTAGATCAGATGCTTGACGATGAAGAAGATCCCTTAAGTATTGTTCATCAATCAATCGATTGATTGATTGATTCGATTCAATCAAAAAATCGCTTCTCTCAATTAATGATTGTCCAATCAAACAATCATCAACAAAATGACGATGATGACAGCAATGCCAAGTGCGAAAATTAGAAAAACTTTTTGATTTCTGCCTTGATTCAATGATTGACATGAAAACTGACATAGAAAAATGGATTTGTTCTACACACATCATTATTATCCCTTTTCTGTGCTACGTTTTAATTTTTTTTGAAGAAAGAAAGAAAAGAAAAACATCTTTATATTGGATAATACATTGTAGTTTTCTGTGTGTTTGGTGTGTGTGAAAATGATTGAATGTCATTCTTTTCATTTTCATTTTCAACACGTGTTGATCACTCGTTTGATTTGCACACACACGAGTTTTTTCTCTCTACGAAAAACCATTTTTTTCTACTAAATTCACCATTTTTTTAGTGAATTTTTTGACAAATATCTTTATAATGATAATGGTAAGCCATATAATTATCCGTTCTGTTTTGATGAATATTTTGTATTTTGTAAAGGTGTTTTTTGTTTTCAGTGAAAAAACTTTGTGTGGCTTTTCACTACTTACATGGTAATATTTTGTAGAGGCGTTGTCTATGTGTTTTTTGATTTTTGGATTTTCCAAAATTCAAATTGGATTTACGAATGAATTTAATCGAAGAAAAATTGATTGATAGCCGAATTGAAAAACAGTGGATTATTGCTGTTGTTTGTTGTTTGTTTGTCACATTTGTCGACAATTTAAAAAAGTTGATGATAATTGGATGTTTGGGCCTAGAAGTTGTTGAAGAATTTTTCGACTCAATCACCATCAAAATGTTGCAAATTAAGCAATGAAAACAAAACCCGAAAAACCAAAACAAAGAAGCCGGTACCAGCAGTGTTTACCAGTTGAGATGAACTTTCACGAACAAAAACAAACACCAGAACACACAAGGGCACGAAGCATTCACAGGCGCAGGCACCGTTTTCTAGATTCTGGATTCTGGATTCTAGAATGCCGTGTGTGTGTGTGTGTGTGATTCATATATGAATTGCACTTGAATTGACGAATTTGGTGCAATGAATTTGAACGAAAGAAAGAAGAAGAAACAAAACAAAACCAAAACAAATTTTTTTGGATCGTTGCTGATGTAGATGTAAAAATTTGTTTGTTTGGTTTGTCGCATCTTTTTCGTTGATTGTCTTGAATTTACATGCGCGTTTCGGTTTCACACAAACACTGAAAGATACACAGAAAGAGAATTCACGTTTATTCGGTCCAGTCCAATTTGATTTGGCTGGTTTTTCAATTCTGGATCCGCCAAATTGGCGAATGGTCCATTTTGTCAGCTGATAATTGTTGTTGTTGTTGTTGTCGAATGAAAAAAGGAATTCGGACAACAACAACGACGAAGAAGAATTTCGGATTTTCGAAGAAAACCAAAAACCAAAACTAACCACTACGCACAAGGATGGTAATGATAGCACAGATACACGAAAAACTCACCCAGTGACCAGACTGGATTGGCGCCTAAATCATCATCATCAACGAAGACGATGATGTTTGATGGTTGCTGAAGACGAAACAGAAGAAGAAGAAGAAATGTAGATGGATATTATTATGCGACTAGAAGATTTTTTTTTTTGAAAGTTTCATCAAAGTGAACTGGCAAACAACAAAAAACTGGCTACAATCTTGCTTGGCGACTTTTTGCCAACTGAATTGAATTTTTGTTGTTGTTTTTCATTCGTTTGGCTGAACTTAGTTCTGCTTTTTGGAATACAGTTTAACAATGCAAAAAAGCGAAAAACGAATAGAAAGAGAAAAATGTTGAAGAAAAATGAGAGAGAACTGGATACAATGAAATGAAATGAATCAAACAAACAAAAAATGGCAATTGTTATTCAACAACAACAACAACAAAATCGTGAAAAAAAAGGATGTCTCTCTCAATGAAAATGATGATGATAATGATGATGATAATGGTGGTGGACATTCTTCATTTTCAATGGAGAATTGTTACAGTGAGAGAGGGAGAGAGAGAGATGTGTTTATCACCATCATTCGTTGATGATGATGATGATGGTGATGATGAAAATGTTTTGCAATGGAAGGTTGGGTGATTTAAAAATGTATGTGATTGCGATGAATGGCGAAGAATGAAAATATGAATTCCATATGACCAAAACAAAACAGCGGTAAAGATGTGTACAGCTGCTGTCTTTTGTTGTTGTTTCGTGAATTTTTTTGAATTTTTGAATTTTCTCGGTTCGTTGGTCACACAAACAAACAAACATTTACCTTGATTCAATGATGATGATGTAAAAAAAACCCAGAAATCAAAAAAAAGGGTGTACAATTTCAGGCAACATTAACACTTTGTTATTGGTTTTGGGATTCTTTTCGAGCAAAATTGATTATCGGCACTGAAAAACCAAAAAAATTGAGCAAAAATAAATAAACAAAAAATGATAAGCATGTGGAAAGCAAAAAAAAAACTGTTTGATAAAAGATAGTGCACCAGAGTTTTCTTTTTTTGCTGCAACGGCTACGAACTAAACAGTTTTCTTACATTATCAGCAACCAGCAGAAGAAAAAAGAAATGTGGCTGGCATGTGACAAGTATCATTTGTCGTCGTCGTCGTTGATCCTATGCAAACATTTTGCTGTTTTGGTTTTTGGTTTTTTTGGCAAGTTTTTCAACCCCAGGATATCTATTTATTGCAGTCGCCGTTGTGGATCATTCCATGGCCATATGTTTAGAGCGATTTGACCTTTGTGTGTGACCGTAATGGGTAGTGGTGGTGGTGGTGGTCAGTGTCAGTTTCAGGGGTAAAATTAGATTGGACTGGAACAACAATTTGAGATGAAAATGTTTTGATTCCCTGATTGATTGATTGATTAATTAATTGGAGATTTTTTTTGGGAATGACCTCCGTAGCAAAGAAACAAAACTGACTGACCGACCATAACAACTGACTGACCAGAAACGGGTTATATAACATCCTATATAGTGAAGATAAAGATGCAAAGATGTTTTTTTTTTGGGCAAAAAAAAAATCATGTTTTTTTTCAACTGTTCAGGTTCAGGCTGTTGTTGTTGTTGTTGATAATAAAAAAAAGGGGTATAGTCTTCGACAACAACAACAACAACAATCTGCCAGACCGAAATAAGATCTTGGTTAAGTGGGCCATCATCATCATTATTATGATGATGATGGCCATTATCATCATCATTGAATTGCTGACCTACCGACTGAGATATTAGACAAACAACGGAGGCAAACATTATTTTTCTTTAGCAAAAATGATAATCATGCAGTGGAATTTCCGAATAATGGTTTTTGTTCATACATTGAAAGTAATCGGAAGGATGTTTTATCGGTTATTAATGGTGGATATTCACAAATACAGAATGACAAAATGATTCAAACAAAAAACTTTGGATGAAAATCGAGATCAAATTGATTAATTGATTTGGAAAAAAAATGACAAACAAAAGTTGATTGAACAAAAACTTTGTTACAATTTGTTTCCGTGACTATTTAAGCTAACTAACGAACAAAACAAAACAAAAAGACAAACAGAAAAAGACCAATTACGCAATTGGTATCATCCGAAAAAAAAATTATCTAACCAGCCAGCTAACCAACCATCCAACCATTTCCAGAGGCGACAATATTGTTCTTTTTGGCAAACAGAAAACGAAAGAACAAACGATGAGCCCATTTACACACCGCATGTAAATGTTGTGTGTGTGTGTGTCGATATAGTAAAATGGTACTTTACTTTCGATTTTCTGTTTTTTTTTTGTTTTTTGTTCATCATCATCATTATCATCATTAACATTGCAACAACAGCAGAAAATGGGCTATATTTAGACATTTACAAAACAATCATCATCATCAATGATCAACATGCAATGTGCAATATGTCGCGTGTACGTTTTTTTTTCTTTTTCGAAATCTGTAATAACTTTACCACATCGATAAGAAAGTAAAAAAGTAGGGAAAAGTAAGGTAAGCAATCAACCAAGCACCGGATCAACCAATTGTTTTTCCCTAATTGATGATGATATTCTCCATGAAAATGAAAATTCCGGGTTAAAAACTTCTTCTTGTGATCAAGTGATCAAATCGACAATCTGAATAAACAAACTGTAGGTGAGGTGGAAATAGAAGTGGAAATGACTTTAATTAAAGGTAAATTTTGTTTTGTTTTTTTTGAAATTAAAATTTTACCTGGTTTTTCTGTTTACCTGGTTTCATTTGTTTTAATCATTCTAGCATGAATATCCTTTATAGCCACTGAAAACATTTCATGCCATCAATATGTGTCTATTTTCACTCAACCTGGTCGTTTTTTTTTTGTTTTTGTTTTTTTATTAATAATAAAATCCAAAACGGACATTGATTTGGACGAAATGCTTTTGACGGAATGTTTTTACGTTTTGACAACCACAACATTGTCATTGAAATACTTTATTTCAAAAGGTAAAGGTGTATTTGATGTATTTGATGTGTGATGGTCGGGTTGAAATGACAGAAATAAAAAAAAACGGAAACTTCCCCAAAAAAAAATTTATTGCCGATTTTTCCCCGTAAATATTCTTTTGCGGTTGAATGATTTTTAACGTCGTCGTTATTTCTTTTCAGATTGACAAATATAGATCGATTTTTTTCTTTTGAAAATGGCAACAACAACTAAACACTATTTGAACATTATCATCATCATCAAATTGGCGCGTTGGCGTCATGTTTTAAAACGAGCCAGGCGATTTACTCGATTCATTCAATCAGCTTTCAAGGCGGAAAAACGAAAACAAACATAGAACACACTTTGTGGTTTATTATTGCATCATCATCATCATCATCGTTGGCCATGTCAGTCGAAATTATCATCATTGAAGGACAATATTGGATAATGATGGAATTGGTCATGATTTTTTCGTTTTCCATTGTTATTATTATGGATTCCCCTTTTCTCTCGAAAAAAGAGATCCTAAAATGGACACACAAGAAACACGAACATCATGACTTGTCCTTCAAAACAAAACAAACGAAAAAAAAACAAGGCCATAAGAGGATTTGTAAACCGAAAAAACAACAACAACAAGCAAACAAGCAAACAGCAAACAACCAAAGATTATCCGCCACATTAAATATTCAGATCATTTTTGTTTTTTCATCGAACACAATCGATCGATCGATCGAATCGATTTGAACATTGTTTTTTCGAATACAAAAATAGAAAATGATCAGTAAGATAAGCAAACAAGACTGACCGACAGGGTTGAAATGGCCGAATTTGAATCCATCATTCAAATCGGCTATTTTAACTTTATTTCATTCGATAAAATAATTGATAGGTTCGGGATCCATGTCATCAGATCTATGTTTCTCAATTATCGATTTTTGGATTATTTCCGAAATGTGGAATCGACACCTGTTTGGCGAAAAAAACCGATTGATTTTTGATTTTTCTCCTGATTTCCTCTGATCAATAATCATCACGTATTTGAACTCAATTAGAATCTCTCTGCCGTTTTTTTTGAAAAAATTCAAATTGATTTTCATTTTGCTTGACCAATCTGACAAGTGATTGTAACTGATTGATTTTCTGTCCATCATCATGTTGAAATCCTATAGTGGATTATGAAATCAAACAGAAACAAGTGAATCAATTGATAATTGAAGCGAATCGAATGAACATTTAGCACGTTCGCAAAAATTGTTTAAAAAATTGTAGGCAATAATACCATTGGTTTCCTTGAAAGCCAAATTTAAGCGAATCAATAAAAAATTTAAGGGAACAAATTTTTTTTTCCTAACCGTAATTTCTTCTTTGCTTTTTACTTCTTCGTGTTTTTGATTCAATGTAAAAAAATGTAAAAACGAAAAAGTTCATTTACTTTTCATTTACTTTACTTCAATTCGCATACTCCAAAACGGTCAAATTGAATTATAAATTCATCATCATCATGGTCAACCAATTTGAAAACACGTTTTTTTCAAAATGAAGAAATTTACAGCAAACAAACGAAAATTTCAATACAATCCATTCATTTTTTCTCGAAAATGAATTCAAGGCTTGTTTTGTTGAATATTCATTTCAGCAAAAAAAAACTTATTTAACCCCAAATTATTCGAAAGGGGAAAAAACAAAAAAAACAAATGAAAATTGGAACAAACCAAAAATAGAAAGTGAAAGCCCGAAAATGGCCACCAGGCTTAAAATTCACAAAAAAAGATTTTCTTTTTTGCTGCTAAATATCTGGGAATAATGTCAATTCAAATGAAATGTTATTAATTGAAGTTTGAAAAGGATGAAACCATCGATCAGAGATCAAATCGTGATCTCGATTGATACGGATGATCGGATCATATAAATACTGATGATGATGATGATGATGATGACTGATGACTGATGATCATCCATTAATCGGATTCGATTAACTTTTTTCTCTTGTTTGATTTTTTCGAAAAAAAATGAAAATGATATCATCATGAAATCAATCCTTTTTGCAATCAAAGCAAAGCAAAAAACAAATCAAAATACTAATGAGGATGCTAATGGATCATCAAGGAAATCGAAATCAAACAAAAGAAAAAAAGAAAATCCTCAAAGACATCGATACTATCGATATAATTCATTTCCGTATATCTTTGGTCAGAATAATGATCAACAGGTGTTTTTTGGTGAAATTGATCGATCCACAATAGAGTTCATTAACGATCGATCGACTGATGATTATTAAAGGAAAAACAAATCGAAATCGAATGAAAAGAGGATTCGATCAAGTGATCAAATTGATCGATTGAAATGATGATTATTGTGTATCTCGATCGATTGAATGGAAACAAACAACGAAACAACAACGAAACAACGAAACAAAAGCCACCCACATTTAATGATAATGATGTTTATGAATGGGCCAAATTTTGAATTGAATTAGGAAGTCGAAATAAGGATTTGTAGTAATTCAACACACAAAAGATATTGATATATAGAGGATACATGATACATACAGGATTTATTATTATCAATTTTTTTTTTAAATTTTTTAAAAACATTAAAACAACAA
>ERZ500997.229-NODE-229-length-15599-cov-7.571989_pt1 | contig 15599 bp, 19 predicted proteins | sample MGYA00248826_ERZ500997 | MGnify/ENA primary metagenome ERZ500997 (study PRJEB25958, sample SAMN03398524) | human skin metagenome | study: EMG produced TPA metagenomics assembly of the Human Skin Microbiome Metagenome (human skin metagenome) data set.
AATTTTTTTATAAGCAAACAACAACCAAAATAAATTGAAAAAAATGAAACAGAATTTAAAGAATAAATAAAATTAACAAAATCAAATCCCTCTTTTTTCATACTTTCTCTTGGAGTACCGAACGTGATTTGTCTTAATGATCAGAGAATTTATCTGATTGATTTGTGTTTCGTAACAAGAATTCTTCGTAACATGATGACGAAAAACATTATAAAGTTTACTATATTGATAGAAAACTATTTAATTAAAATCGCCTTTAATGATTTGTGTGTATAATGAAAGTAACAATAACAAGTAACAAGGTTTTCATTTCAAGGAAACAGGAAAATAATTCAAATAGATTTCAAGTGTAGACCAGTCTACATTTATTGCGTGTGTGTGTACATTGTTTTATCTAATCATAAACAGACATTTAAGTAAAAGCAAACTTTATTAAGTAGAATAAGATAAACTTATTCAAACACTGCTGAACTTTAAAAAGAAATAGATATAGAATAAGTGAAATAAAAGAGAGAACCAAGAATGGATTATGACGCCATATTATTTCCATAGTGTGGAAAAAATCTAGTTGATAAGTAGAAATTAAACCTAAATATTAATTTCATATAAGTTATTAACTTTATGACTAAAATAGATTAGATTTTTACAAAGTTGCCAGAAAATTTCTTGCAATATTTAATCGATACAGTTGATAGATGCTATTAGATCATTTTTTTCTGTTGCAGAATGAAAAAAATTGTTGTTGTTTTCGCTTGAAAATTCGTGTGTTTGATACGGATTTTTTTTACTTTTTTTCTTCATTTACTTTTTGATGAACGAAACAATGTAAAGCATGTTGAAAGAAGCATTTTTTATTCTCAATCAATCAATTTATCTTAGTTATAAGAAAAGTTAAACAAAAATGAAATTGACAATGATTGATTCGATAATCGAGAAATGTGATACGTATTTTGAACCACAAAAAACTGGGAAAAAATAAAATCAAAACACGAAATATGCAAAGTGAATGTATAGAATTAGATAATTTGTTTCTTGTTCAAATCAAGGTTACGTTAAAATCATACAGAATAGAAAAAATACTAGATAAGGTGAAATAACATAGTTAAAAATTTCGAAAGAATTTGGAAATGGAATTAGATTCTGTGAATTTTTATCAAAACATTTCACAATAACAAACTTTCACAATATTATACAATTAATTTTAATGTTTTTTTGAAAAGCAATAATAACAACGATAAAACTTACCATTAAGATTAGCCAAACGTGAACGATTATTGCATCCAATTTGTCTTACAATCAATCTATTTAATGATGATGTTTCTTGCGGATCGAGCAACATTTTCCGGTTTTATGTTGATGTGTAAAAATAGAAATGATATTGGATGACGGAAACGGAACTTTTATTAATGAGCTCGCTTTTATTAATAATCCGTTCAATAAATAAATAAATAAAAGAGATAGAGATATAAAAATTAGTAATCGAATTTCCGGCTTGTTGATTCGAAGGAAAAAGAAATCGATAAAAGTGTGATCGATAAAATCGAAACCCATTTGCAATCGAATTTTACCATCTAAGCAATGAATGATAATCGTTTGATGATTGAGCAATTGATTTGATTTTTCAATCAAAAAGAAGGAAAAAAATATTGAATTCGATCACACAAATAATAATTGAAATAAATGAATAAATATCAATTATTAACTAACTTTTGATTTTACGATTCTTTAGATTTGATGACAGTTTTATCGATTCAACAATCAAAATAAAAATATTTTTTTGCAACAAGATACGTGTATGTGTGCGGGTATACTGCATTCAAATAATGAAATGACCATCGATTCAACAAATCGGTAAGAATAATAATATTAAAAAAAAATACCCGCCGTTATGAGTATAGAGTTAGTTATATATGATATTCTTAGTTTTAGCTTGATTCTCTATGGGTATTTCTTGCTTTCGATTTGATTCTGTCAAATGCATACCAAACCGATTTGACAGACGAAATTTTTTGTTATTATTATAAATATATAGATAGATATAGTCCCTTATACACCATAACCGATTGATGTAATAATAAAAATAAAAATACAGAAACTTTTTTTATAGCGATAGGCTAAAAAATAATAAAACAAAGATTAGTCCCATTTTTTCGTATTATTCGTATGAAATGCGTATGCGTTGACGCACGGAATTCATGGAGTGAAAAAAAGTAAGAATTTTTTTTTTATTCTTTAGGCCTGGTCGAATCGACAAAAAAGCTTTATAGATCTCATCGCAATATAAACAGGAAAAATCTGATAATTAAATATAGCTGATTGACAAATTGACAACGATTCATTTTCTGTTTCATCATTAATCTATCATCGACACTTTTATAATGATAAAGGAAATACAAAAAAAAAACAAACAAAATTCTGTAAAAACAAACATTGAACAATGACTAAAATAGGAGGGAAAAATTCTAGGAAATACTGATTTGATGAAAAATAAACTTCAGTTCAAGTTACAAATTATCATTCTTTTTTATCATTAGTATCTCCAATTTCGTATTTGACCATCATTCAAATCAAGATGCACATACTTTTCAATGGGTAAGATATGAAATAGATTCGATTTGCAAGTAATATAATTCAAAGTCAATTTAATAAACGCAAGTTAGAGTTAGCAAATAATTAAACAGATAGAAATTTGAAAAAATTCTTTTTTTATTGATGGTAGAGAAAAAACCGATTTTTATATAAAATACATTAATTCAATTCAGGCAGCTCGTTTCTGTGCCAAACGTTTATCACGTTCTTCGGCAACAGTCAAACGAATACCACGACCACGCGGCAATGAAACATAGGGCAAATTATTTTTACCAATGACAAAAATATACGCCGAACGAGTAGCGAATGTATGGCCCAATGCATCTTTCACGTGAATAATATCAAAACTACCCACATGTCGTTCCCGCGAGGTGATAACACCGACACGACCCAAGTTATGGCCACCAGTAACCATACAAAGATTTCCAGTTTGAAATTTGATGGAATCGACGATTTTTCCCGTATCCATTTCATAGCGGATGGTATCATTTACTTTGATCAATGGATCTGGATAACGAATAGTTCTACCATCATGAGTGACCAAATATGGGATACCTTTCGGCCCGGTAGCAACTTTTTTCACTCGACACAATTTGTACTAAAAATTAAAATTAATCAATTTTTGACAAATTCAGAATTAAATTGAGAACATACATTAGCTTCTTCTTGGCTGATCTTATGCAAAATGTATCGACCTTTAATATCGTAAAGCAAACGGAAATAATCGCCGGTTCTATCGATGGTCACAACGTCTAATTTAAGAAAAATAATAAATTGTTAGAGCTCTGGGTATGCTCGTATTTCATAAAATGAAAAAAAAACAAGCGACCAAATTTCACTCATCATAAATGATTTTGGCCATAATTTGAACTTGAAAATCATTGATAGATTTCATAAAACATTCAAGTCTTCGATGAATGGCCAATTAATTCATTGAATGATGAAAAAACTTACCCATAAAGCCAGCCGGGTAATTGATGTCAGTACGAACTTTACCATCAACTTTGATCGTACGTTGCATGACGATTTTAGTCACTTCATCACGAGTTAATGCATACTTAAGACGATTACGTAGCATTACAACCAACGGCAATGATTCACGAAGTTTATGCGGACCAGTCGATGGACGTGGTGCATAAACACCGCCAAGTTTATCCAACATCCATGATTTTGGTGCTCGCAAACGTTTCAAATGTTTCTTTGGGCCTCGAGCCTAATATTAAAAGATTCAATTATTTTAGGTAAATTAATTTAAAACAAAAAATTACCATATTTAACGAATTTTATCAAGAAAAATCGATGAAAACTTAGAAAAATGAAAATCTGCCAACAAACATACGGCTAAAGCGTGAAACAAAAAGGAAACATGCATGCTTTGCTTGCCACACACACGAGAGAGAATGTATACTGTTGAGTGAGGCATCCGTTTTTTTGGCTTAAACTATTCATAAAGAATGTTACTTCTTCAAACGTAAACATTTTTTAACATGCTTGTATAATTTTGGAGGTAGAAGTTCAGACAAATGATACGCTTATTCAATCGATTCATAGATACAATTACCAATTAGTGAATAATTCGAATGAAAATTTAACTTCTCATAATAATTAATCGAACATGTTATTATGACGATATATTGATGTCCAATAAATTTATTTCGCAAGCTGAATATGAATCTGTGATAATCATTCCAACATTCACTTATCCGAACGGACCCAAAAATCTCGAACAACAAAATGTCCTCAGAAATAACCATATCATTGGAAAAATCGGTGGAAGGGCCAACTTTGTTAACGATTGGATCGCGTAAATCACGTTTGGCCATGATTCAAACACATATTGTTATTGATGCACTCAAACATCATTATCCAAAATGTGAATTTGTAGTGAAAAATATCGATACAACTGGGGATAATATTCTTGATCGTCCATTGGCCAAAATTGGTGAAAAAGCGTTATTCACTCGTGAGCTTGAAGAAGAATTATTAAAAGGGACAATCGATATAATTGTACATTCTCTCAAAGATATGCCCACTACATTGCCAGATCGATGTTGTATTGGTGCAATAATGCAACGTGAAGATCCAAGCGATTCATTAGTACTTCGTGAGGATTTGATTCATCTAAATAAGACGGAACAAAACATGAATATCAAATATATTATAGATGATTGTACGCAACATGTACAAACATTTGGTACATCTTCATTGCGGAGAATTGCTCAACTTCGTAATTTATCTCAGAATGTATCCATAAAAGATGTTCGTGGAAATTTAAACACCCGGTTAGATAAATTAGACAATCACCCTAAATACGGTTATGACTGTTTGATATTGGCCACTGCTGGCCTTAAGAGAGCTGGATTTAACGATCGTATAAGCTTAAGATTGACCGACGACAATTGGTATCATGCAGTATCACAAGGTGCATTAGGTATTGAATGTCTTGCTGATGATTACCGAATGCAACGAATTCTTCATCCGTTAGTCAATCCGCGTGCAGTATTTGAATGTACATCTGAACGGGTACTGATGAAATGTTTGGAAGGAGGTTGTTCAGTACCAATCGGGGTACAAACAGAATGGTCTAACAATGAGAGATGGTTGTTAACATTAAAGGCCAAAGTTCTTAGTACGGATGGAAAGCAATCGGTCCAAGGTGAACAAACAGAAGATCTGGACAATCAAAATGTACCGATAAACGAAACGTTTGAGCTTTCAGACTTTACTGACATAAGAATTTCAGAGACCGATAATCAGTTTGAATGTCGGTTACAAAATTCTGTGCGACTTGGGCGTTCTGTTGCTAAGAAGCTTATTGATATGGGGGTTAAAGATATTTTAAAACGTTCTTAGTAAAAGCATCATTTTTTATTAGATTTTTATTTTTAATCAAGAATTAATAACATTGAAAATTATGAAAAGAAAGCTTATAATTTGAATGAATTTTCAATCCATTGTTTGTTCTTTTTCCAAATTCTTGTTGAGTAGGCGTAAATAACCAAGCAAAAAGATCGAATCAATTAAAATCAACTTCCATAGATGGTAATAATTCATTGATGATTTTGTTACTTTCCATCACTGATTCATATAAATTTTGTAATTCGGGCATCGTTTTGATGGCATTCATTAATTCATTTGCAGAAGCGTCTTTATCTATGTAATAATTGTATAAAATTAATGGTAGAAAATTCAAATAATTTAATTAATACAAACCAGCATCACGAATACGATAAATGGCGACAAATGCTCGTATAGCTGATCTTCGAAGTTCATCCTGTTTTTCGAATTCTTGTTTAACTGCATTCGATTTTAATTTGGCAAAACAAGTTTCTTTCAATAAACCGACAATATTTTCCAATCCTAAGTGATAAAAATAATAATTTTAATTATACTATAAAGTTTTGACAAAAGACTTACGTTGAAGGATAGCCGATGGACATAGATCGGATAATCGTATCAAAATTAGATACGTTAACATTTTAATGTCATACGTATCTTTTAAGCCGAGTTCGACATTGTTAAGATATTCGAAAATTTCCACCTTATCCAAACAGGAATCCAGTAATGTATACATGCATTCGAATACGGCTTTACGAAGATCCAATCCATCATCGACCGTATGTTTGAATGGACCCATTTCAACTTCTCGTACGTATTCCGGCTGTTTGATCGAAAAAAATTGATTAGAAAAAGATGAATCATAATTTTACGTACCTTGGGATGAGTTTCCCGATATAACATAGGGAATACTTGTCCAAGAAAATCACGTATTAATGATGCTTTGTTATGTAGAATCGAATTCAACGTTATAAATGCTACTCGGCGTACATTGATGTCATTATCATTTAGTGTTTCGATGTAGGCGCCTATCAGCTTTTTTAGCATGGTGAAATATTCTGCTTGTGGACTACAATCAGCGATAGCAAATCGAATCGATGTAATGATTGTTTCACGTATATTCGTTGAGCCATTGCGAAGATTTTCTAATAAAACAGGCAACAGATTCGCCGGTTTCAAAAGAGTTAATTTACCTAGACATTCGGCGACAACATAACGTGCACCTTCTTCATCACATTGGGCGTATTTGATCAATAATTGAACAATGGATTCAAAATGTGGTTCCAAATGACATATTTTTTGGTGATCGACGGATAAGCAGCTAACAATTTCTTTCAAAGCATTTAGGAAGAGATATTGACGTTTTGAATTGTTCGAGATTTCAGCAAGGATAAATGATAAATTACGCTCAAGGTTACCCATTGAAACACTACCCAGACAGATTGAAGCAGCAGATTTTACCTCTTCATGAGAGGAATTAAATGATTGAATCAATGCTTCTTGCAACGGTTGTTGTAGCTGTTCTAGATCCAATGATTTTCCAATCTCAGCAATTGTCAAAAGAGAATATAACTGCACAGACTCGTTTTGAGCGCCAGCACCACTATTTCCGGTAACTAACGATGGATTACGAATCTGTTCAATAAGGTTTGAAACGATTGATGCAGCATATTTATCATTAAGCAATGAAATTGCAGCTATACATTTAGAAATGGAATAATATGCTTGTTTATGTAGTTGCTGGTTTGGCTGCATAATAGGCTGAGTTAAACGAGCAATCAATTCATTATAATCCAAACCAGGAAAAGAACTTTTAACAATAGCACGGAAAAAATCCAACATTGCCATTAAAGTGGAACCTTGCATCAATGGTGATCGAATAAGAACCAATGCTTCAGGTAGAATTCTCTGCGGTATAATATCATGGAATGCCTTATGAGACATGATCATTGCTGTCAATGCGGCCAATGCCAATTGAGAAATATATAGATCAGATTCTGAAATCAATGGTACCATCTGTTTGACTATTTCTTCATTGATATCTTTCGAGCAATATTCATTGTAATTTTTGAAAACTTTCTCCAATAAAATCAACGTATGTATCTTAATCGAACGTTTATTTTGTTTTAGAAACTGCGCCAATATTGAAAAAGCCTCCGGAAAAATTGGGTTCAATTTTAGTGGCTTGGTGAAACTTGTACTTTAAAGTTGAAGAAAAAAAATTACCAAACAAAAGAATTAATAGCAATGATTTCAAAGACTTACCTGGTGATTTTTATTAATGCTCTGACGCAAGTCAACCTGGTAGTTTCATTTTTAAGCCGTTCGAGAAATAGGGCAAAAGTTCGGAAGAGATATTCGTCATTCATATGATCGCCAAATGTACAGATAATCTGTGCCATACAATTAATGGCGCTTTCTTTAACTTCAAGGTCAACATCAGAGACTTTAAGCTTATCGTATGTCATCGAATATAATGTATCAAGATAACCAAAAGCTCCGGAATTTGAATCTATACCATTCGAATCGATTGATAGAGAGGGACGAATTATCTGAACCAATTCAGTGAGAACAATCAACGCTTCACCAGATATCTTATAGAAATCATCGCTAACAGCTTTCCGGATTTCAGTGATTAATGCGTTGAAATAATTTTGAAATACTTGTGCATCATGATTTTTGAACAAGATGTTTAAAAATGATAACGCTTCAATTTTCATACTGGATGATGAATTATTGCTATTTAATGAATAAAGAATACCAGGTATTATATTGTTTAGATAATTTTTCTTTTCATCCGCTTCATTGATTGGGTCAGCCAATGCATTTGGTAAAATTTGAACCAATTCACTGAGCAATGCAAAACAACATTGACGGGTTTTGATGCTTTTCTCTTTTAGCTGTCGATCTAAGGAACGGACAATTTTCGGTACCTGATCCCTTAGGATTTGTTTGAATTTTTCATTATTCTCTGAATTCGTAACTAGAGCACGGGTTTGCCGCAATAGGGCGATGTAAGTATTGAAAATATCAACTTTTACATTTTCTTCGCGCTCACGAAATTGTATGATTATTGTCGGTGAAATCAGTTGATAGAATTCTTCCAATAAATCTAATCGATTTAGGATGATTGTTTCCAATGTTTTGGCAGATGCTCGTCTAACCTTCCAACTCATATCATCTTCGTCACTATATTCTTCATAATCATCTTCACCATTATATTCATCGACATCATTATCCATTTCCATATCTTCATCATCATTATCATCGTAATTATAGTTCGGATCATAAGCAATATATTTTACACAAACATTTATTATTTTTTGCAGATGTGGATTAATTTCTTGAGGACAACGACGTACAAAAATTTCAAAAATTAGTAAACAAGCTTCAATCAGTTCATCTTCTTGTCTTTGTAGGAATTTTTCATTCAATGCCACAATCGCATCAATATATGGACTTATCCGGGTACCAGAATGTTTACAAATGGCTGTCAAACAATTTATATAGATTTTTGCTCGTACATTATCGCATTGTTCCAATTCGGTTAGAAGATATTTAATGATTTCATTGTAAATTTGATCATTACAGCTGATTGACATGCCAGCCAAACAATTTATCGTTCGCTTACTGATTGAATTACGACCATTATTGAGAAGTGGAAGCAATGAGTCTTTCAATGCTGGATATGACATACTGAGAACATGACCGAATCGCATAATTAAATCGCAGAAAATATCGAGAACATCAATTTGTACGGAATAATTGTTGTTCTAAGACATTAAACAAATCAATCAATTCACATTTCAAATATTAAAAATTTGATTTCACTTACCAAACTGTTTAACGCGATAATCAATTTACTTGTTATACGAATACAAATGGTTGACACTAAACTTTTTGAATCAATAGATATTTCCGAAATGACAGTCTTCAGTCCGATACTCGAAGTTTCTTTAAGAACTTCGTCCGAAGATAAAATATTTTCACATAATGTATCTACAACACTTTCCGCTAATTGCTCTTTGATTTTATTGATCAATGGTCCTAGGCTGAATAATATATGAAAATAGATATTTTAATTTGAAAAAAATTGTCATTAAACCATACCATTTGACAGCTAAATTCTGCACTTCGGCATTATTATCTTTCAACCGAACCAATAAAATTTTAACAATTTTTCTTTCCGCATCATCATCTAATTTTATTGAATCATTTTGCAATTCATTAAGAAGATCATTGGTGGCCATAAAACGGAAATCCTTATCCGATGAAGACATCTAGACGAAAAAAAAAATTCAATGAATCTTTCATCAATATTAAACAGGTTAGTTTCACCTTCTGGATAAGAGCCGATATCTGATATGAATTGTTGGTAGTGGCCATTTTAGATTTGATTGACATAAAATTAATCAAAGACGATGACAACTTTGAATTTTCCGGAATTCTTTGTTATGTGTGATGATTATGAATTCCAATTAATGAATCAGCAGATCCTAATGAGCGGCATATATCTTCAATACAGAACTCAATGAATTTCAATATTAAGACTGACAAAAAAACACACATCGCATACACAATTCATAAAAACTGATCCATTCATAGAGGATAGTATGTTCGATTTAAATTTTTTTATTTTTTTATTTTGATATTTTAAACTTAATTTTATTTGAAAAATAGATTCTCGACATAATATTGGAATGTTCATTTTGTCTTTGGTCTCAATATGTTTTGGAAATGATTGTATGAAGATTTTTCGGTACAGTTTCGAATGTTCCGACAGATAATCGTGCAGCTTTCAGGCCGAATCGAAGTGAATCTCGATATGTCATCTGATTTAACCATCCATAGACTGTAGCTCCAACAAGACTGATAAAATAATTTAAATTAAAATTATAACAAGATCAAAACAAATCACTTACCAATCGCCAGCTCCAGAAACATTTACAACATTGGCTACATTTTCTTGTATCATGTGTACTGATTTAATGGGCACCTTTTATTATAATAGAATTGTATGATTTTTTTAAATTGACATGAATTTTTCAAAAATAGTCATCGAACCTTTTCATTATTATTAAAGAGATTTGAACATGGTCCCAAAACCATTTTACTATCTAATGCATCATCAGGACCAACATAGATAATACCATGTTTATCCACAGTAACAATGATTGAATGTAGACCGGAAAGATGACGAAATAATTCACTACCATATTCATTTACAACTTCGATCAACTCGGCACTAACCAAGAATTAAGAAGAGTTTCTATATTTGTTTTAAATTTATTGAGAATTTCAAACCTTGATAATTTATCTCGTGAAATCGATGAATCTTTTCGATGACCACTTGTTAAAATTTCATAAATGGCTTGTAATTCATTAAAATTTGGTGATAAAAATTTGATGGCATCAAAATTTTCTCCATTAATTTGAAACAATTTATCAATTAAATTCAAATCAGTTGGCTCGAACCAGACTATGAAAAAAAAATTAAATTTTCAATTTAAAAAACATTAACTTTTTTTGAACTCGATAGATGACGACAGTGGGTTCATGAAAAAAAATTTGCAAGTTGCTTTGGCAACTTGAATTCCTCTATTCACTTTGGCATCAACATTTTTTTTATCCAGTTGAACACAGATCATTCGTATGAAAACATCCATGCTTATCGATCAAATTATCATCAACAATGGAACGAATTCGAGCGGCTAAAAAAATGACCAAAAATGTGGACATAACCAAAATTCGAAATGTAACCTATGGGGCCATTTTTACATTTTTAACAATGTTTTGCAATACAATTGCATTTTCAACACCGAATTGGTTAGCAGCCGATGGCCGTCAACCAATTAAACGTTTTAATAAACTTGGTCTTTGGGAAGCTTGTTTTCATCAATTTCGTGATCCATACTATCTATTCGAACGTGAATTTCGTGGCTGTAAATGGATATTCGATGAAGATTTTGCATTTATGATTGATTTTCTTGAACCAGGTAAGTTACCACCCTTTTTGTTTCCTTTTCCGGTCAGAAAAAAATCAAGTACTGAAACTAGGGAGTTGTTTTTTTTATAAACAAAATTGCTAAAATACGTTGGATACAACATCAAATGAAAAGATGAAATACAAGGTATACATCGAGTGCGAGCAGGTTTGATGTTCAATGTGTGTATTGTATGTGTGTTAGTGTTTCCACTCGAAGAATCACCATCTCTCCATGGCAACGTCCAACCTGCTACTGCTGTGACTGACATTACAAGTTGATTTTCTCCGAGTGGATGCCAATCGTTCATTTTCAAATATTTGATCTTGTTTCTGTAATTTGTGTCTGAATTTTTCCGTTATTTTGATAATGACAATGAAAAACTATCGTAGTGATTATGATTATGGTCATGATGATGATGAAGATGGTGATGGTACTGTAGATCGTACCGATGGCTTGGGTTGGCGTATTATTCGACAACGAAAACGAATGTCAGATGCAAGAATTGTTGCTATTGCTGCAACAACCGTAACGGCCATTTCCGTTTTCATCGCTTTTTTTAGCCAATATTGGCTTGCCTCTGAACGACGATTATATGGCGCAAAATTCGTACGTCTTGGTCTTTGGGTTACCTGTTTTCGTAGCTTTGTTAGTCCAGAAGATTATGAAATGAATAAATATTATGCCGGTTGTCGTTGGATTTTCGCTGAAGAATATCAAAATATTAAACATATTCTTATGCCGGGTATTTTAAATCTCACATTTTTACACATTCACACGATTTTGTTATGATAGCATAAAAATTTCATCTATATTAATCAAATTCTAATCATACTTTTGATTGGTTGTTTTATTTCTTTTAATAATGATTCTAGGATTCTTTATCGCTACCCAAGCATTGTATACAATTGGATTTGTTTTCTTGCTCATTGCCTGTATCTGTGTTCTTGCCATACAATTATGTTTTGTAATTGAAAAAGAAATTCTTGCTATGAAATTTTTATCATCGGTCATGTTTTTCTCTGGTTTGTAGAATTTTTTTCTATTTTGATCATTGTTTCATTTCTATTTTTATATCTAGCCTTATTTACAACATTGGCGGTCATTATATTTGGTATACGTGGTGATGATCGTGATTGGATGCCTGATCATGAACATAATTTTCTTTCGTGGTCTTTTGGTTTTGCCGTTGTTGGTGCATTCTTTTCCTGGATGGCATCGGCATTATTCTGGGCTGAAAGTCGTATTCTTTTCAAAAAAGAATTGAAAAAGCGACAAGAAATATACAACATGGAAGGAAATAAACATTCTCTTCAACATCAACAACAACAACAACAACATCGATGATAACAAATGTTCCAGAAGAAAAAAAACAAAGCAAAACACCTAAAGACATCATACACTATATTTATCAATTATTCATTATTTCGATTCCTGTAAATATAACATTTTCATTTATCCATTTTCGAAAATTATTATTTATAATTTTTCAACTAACTTTTATATCTGAAATTAAATGACTGAAAAAAATCGTATTCGATTCTTAAATCTTTTAATATTTTCATTATACATTTAATAATAAATGCCACCTTGCATATTATTGTTCATTTGAGCATGAAACCTGAAAACATGTATTCATCATGATCATGCAGGTAACCATAGTTTCACATTCAACGTTGAATGAGCTAGCTTTTGGTGTGGCCATTTCGTTACTGTGTATACAACGCGTTGCATGTATTGTGTTGACGAGTGTTGTATTCTTGTTTGAATTAAACAGGTCGGTGCTCTTTACCTCTACTATTTTCATTTTTCGATGTTGATGAACACGATGTTTTTTCATCATTCATTTTGACATTTTGTTTTTAAAAAATTGTTTAAATAAAGAATCTCGATGAATGTCTCATGATTTGAGAACTTGTAGAGAATCTTTAAAATGTCTTCAGTGGATGGTGTATCGGTCATATCGGAAGGACCGACAATGCGTAAATATCGTTATCGTACATCTTTTCTATTGATTGCCGCTTCGTATACGGGATTATTCGGTTTGATCACAATAATAATCGCCTTTTCAAGCCCTTATTGGCTTTCAGCACATAAATATACCTATAGCTCATTTGTACGGCTAGGTAAGCTTTATTTTCGCTTATTGATTCTTATCATAAAATTCATTTATTATTCTTTCTGTTTAAAATGAATATAAATAGGATTATGGACATTCTGTTTTGATCATTATAAGTAAGGCTATTATTAAAAAAAATGCTGTTGTTATCGAAAATCTAATTTTTCTTTTGCATATTATGAAAATATAGACATCCACCATATCAATATGATGAAACCTTCACCGGTTGTCGATGGATTTATGATCCAAAATATCATAATATTCGTGATTGGCTTCAACCAGGTAATAATATTGCGATCGATGATAATGTATAATGAAAAATGACTTTCATTACTTACAAACATTAGGATGGTTCATATTTGTACAAGTGATGATTACATTTTCAATGATATTCTCCACCGCTGCCTTAATGATTATTAGTATACCTATTATGCACTTTTTAATCCGTTATAATGTTGTTATGATTGGCCTTGGTTCTTTATTCAAATGTCTATCCGGTTCGTTCAATATATTTGCTTATTTTATATTAAATTTAATGAAAAAATTTTTATCAGCAATATTTGGATTCATAGGCTGGTTGGTGTTTGCAGTAAAACATGATGTACGATCATGGCTTATGAATCCCCGATTCAATCATCTTGATTGGTCATTCTATTTGGCCATATTATCAACATTATTAAATGCATCAGCTGCCATCATGTTAGCAATTGAAATGAGAAGAGCACGACAAAAACGTCAACGTTTTACTAATCTTGTGTATAACATGCATCATTCAAGGTTTTTCTAAGATTTTTTTCTGTTTGTTTACTTTTTTTCCTGCTGCCATTATTGTAAATTCATGATGATGAAGGCTATTCAATAGCCATTTTCACTTTCTACTTGCCTGAACATTTAATTGTTTTCCTTTTGAATGAACATCTTGTATATTAAATATGACAAAAACATTTACACAAATAACTTAAGGCTAAACGGAAAAAGATGCTCATAAAAACAATGAGGCAAGAATAATTTTATTTACAAAAAAATAGTAAATAGAATATCATACATAGAAGCTTGATACAAAAAAACTGCAACAACAGATCGATTTTGCTTGAATGAATTTCAATTTTTTTCCTTATCTCACGCATCTTATATATACATAATAGAACAGAATCTATAATGTGGTCATATAAGGGAAAAATTCTTACTGATAAATTATCGATAAAACCGATATATATAGAAGATTGAATGGACAATGATGATGAATATATTTTTCTATTATTAATTAAGTTTCCTGTTACTATTATAGATTTTCTTGAACTTTTTATTTAAATTGGTACGAATCATATAATTTATTTAATTGATGAAAATTTCTCTTTTTTTCAAAAAAAAAACATTTTATTAGATCAATCGGAAGCGGTGCAACTAATGGATTTGAAACAATACCATTGAAAACACCACCACAGCCACCGATATCAACAACGGGACAAAGTCCACATTATCCACATAGTCGACAACAGCATCATCATCATCATCATCAACAACAACAACATCAACAATCTCATCATCAACAACAACAAGGAGCAAGATCACCAATCGATTCTATACATTCATCACCATATGCATCGATATCAAGATTTTCACAACAACCGCAACAACAACCAATGACACCTCAATCGCAAACAAGTTCAAGACAATTTACAGCAGTTTAGTTGAAAATTATAAACATAATCATCATTATTATTATTAAAATTCATTACACTTGCAAATTAAAAAAGAAAAGAAAAGCAACTTACCCGGAATTTTAGACAATCGACATTGTTGACAAACATAATTCATTGTTTCAGTGGGTAGATTTGCTTCAGTTATTACGATAGGTGCTTGTTTCAATTCTGTTTCAAATCGAAATACCTGTCCAACAGAAAAAAAATCCAAAAATAAACAATTCTTCATTTCATTCTAATATGTACAATAACAATGCTAATGCAATATATTGAAAAAAATTAATGTCTTTTTTTGCTTCACATTTTTCATAAAAATTTTTAATATAATAAAAAAAATGAATTCTATAATAACTGATAAAGAATGGA
>ERZ500997.230-NODE-230-length-15540-cov-6.074717_pt1 | contig 15540 bp, 13 predicted proteins | sample MGYA00248826_ERZ500997 | MGnify/ENA primary metagenome ERZ500997 (study PRJEB25958, sample SAMN03398524) | human skin metagenome | study: EMG produced TPA metagenomics assembly of the Human Skin Microbiome Metagenome (human skin metagenome) data set.
TCCCATTGTTTATAGTTTGTTTTTTCTTCTTCGCTCATTTCTTTTGATTGATTTTTTTCGTGAATAAAAAGAATTAAAAATGAATGAATGTTTCTCTCTTTACCGGCTGATTTTTTTTCCGAAAAAAAATTAGCTACAAGCAACAAACAGTAATTCACAAGCGAAATAAAAAAGGATAATCTTCAGGCGAAAAATAAACAAATTTTCAATGATAATGGTTATCATATCGTGATTTTTGGCTGGTTGTTTTTTTTTGTTGCTGACCATGGCAATGATCATCATCATCATAGTTGGTCATCCAGTAAACAGTTAAAATTACCGAATGACCGATTAATGACCGGCTGGCTGGCTGCTCGGTTAGTGCTTGAAGGCAGAAAATGTTTCGTGCTTGATTGTGTGATTTCTATTTTTTGCCATTTTTATTAGACAAATGTTGATTATGATTTTATCTATCCATCCATCCATCCATACTTGGTTATCTTAATTCACCAATGGACAGTGTCTGTCTGTCTTGTTTGTGTTTGTATGTGTGTGTGAATGTCCTAATTTTCAAAAAAAAAAAAAATTATGGAAAAAGTTTCATTCACAATCGATAGATGGCGACACGTTTTCCAGAAAAATACTTTTTTCATAAAACTAACCCAAAAAAAAACGAAAAAAAAAAATCAAGATAACAAGATGATCATCATCATGAACTCGTGACACTTGACCATCCCTCAAGTTATTGGATATATTGCCAATTCACAAAACATTTTATTTTTAGTTTTTTTTTCCCTTCGATTGACTTACAAAAATAATTCACAAAATTTGCCATTTTTGGTAAACATTTTCCTATCCTGTCCTGTCCAAACTGTGTTTATTTTCTTTCTCTCACTTTGATGATGTTTCGGTCATTGAAAATCGAACCGAAACAAATCGCCACAATGTTGTTGTTGTTGCTGCTGTTGTTATAATTGGTAATCATCAATATCCGTTTTATCGTTTTATTGATTATCAAAGTTTTTCAATGTAACACACTACCAGCCATAGCCATCACCTGACTAAATTCGGGTTTTTTTTTCGTTTCGATGTTGCAAAGCACCAAACAACATCGTCTATTTTTGACCTGTTGACCATATCCCCGAAAAAGAAAAATTACATCTTGGATAGAAAATTACTTGGAAAGAAAAATTTCCCTGGAAAATGCTCCAGGCAAATTGTTGAAAGCGTAAACATCCACCAAGCATCGACCATCAAACGATCAAACGATCGATCGATTTAGAAATTCACCCAGTGAAAAAAAAGTAAAGCAAACGAAAAACACCATAATCATCGAAATCATGTTTTTTTATTTCAGTCAATGTTTTCATTTCATTTTGACCAGATAAATTATCAAAGACCTAGTGACCTAGATTTTCATAGGCTAATCATGTTCATTTAATTTGTGTATAACCATATTATCTATGGATTGGATGATGCTTTTCATTTGTGTCGAAATAGCCCCATAGGCCATTTGCCATTTTGTTCACTGAGATCAGCTATAGATTAGGTGAGAGTGATCGACTTTGGATGATTTGACAGAAAATCTTTCATTTTTTCGTTTTTTCAAAATGATTCAACAAAATTTCCCAAATGTTTTTCTGACCAGTGTTTAAAACCAATGATCAGTGATCAGTGATTCCTTATCTATCCAGCGATTATTATCATCGGTTTCTTGATGAACGAGCAAGAGAAGAAGAGATTGATTTCGGTTTTGCCAAAAAAATCATTGTTTCACTTTGCTTTGTTTTCATATGAAACCAAAACTTTGAAAATTCAAAAAAAAAATTGAGAATTTGAGAATTTGAATATGCACACACAGTGTGTGTGTGTGCTGCATAACCCATTTTCCTAGTTTGTTTTTCATACGAAAACCCAATGAGAGATATGTACATGCGGTTATCGTTATAACGGGTATTATTTCTCTTTTTTTTTCAACCGAAAAAAAGTAGAAAAAAATTTCAATTTCTAGTTTTTTTTCGCCCAGAAACCAAAATGTTTTCATTTCTTTTTCTTCTTCTCTGTTTTGATCTTTGTGAATAATAAAATTTTTCAATAATAATTTCTCTCTTTTTCTGGTTCTCTTCATTTCATTTCTTCATTTCTGTCTCTCGGTTTCGTCTGTTCTATTTTTTATTTTTTCAACGAAAAATTTGGCTGGCTCTTTAAAACTTTTTTTCAATCCATATTTGCTGATGATGATCATTTTGTGATTTTTCTTTTTTCTGGTTGATTGTTTGATCATCATCATAATCATCTTTGATCTTTGTCATCGTGGTGGTGGTGTTTTTGTTTCTTTTTTTGTTGAAAATTTTCAATTTCAAAATTTTCAGTGGGAAAAAAAAGAGAGAATCCATTGAAAGAGAATTTTTTCCCGTAAAGTTTTCTTCTTCTTCTTGGTGCTGAATCAAACCATTAGACGACGACGACGATGCCATCGCCACTGCCATTCATCATCACCATCAAAAACGACGACGAATGTTTTTCTATGATCAATATTGATTAATTGATTGTCATCAAATGTTTGTTTCCAGTAAAAAAAATTTGTCAGAATTTTTGATGGACATTTTTTTTAATTATTAGTGAATAATGTTTACGAAAAGTTTCTCTGAATGAAAATCATCAAATGAATCCAAATCATCATCATTTGAATCATCAGTTTTGTTTTTTTGTTTTTTCTGTTTTTTCCTAGCTAATAATGCAGGTAACTATAAATTTTTTTTTGAAATATTTCCACTAAACAATCGATTGTTTTCAATCGATTAATCGGGGGAAAAACAATCGATTGTTTTTCATTAATCTGATTATCATTCGATTTTCAAAATCAAACACCCGGCTTTCAAAATCTTTCTTTGAAACATTCACTCCACCTTAACCCAGATATGAATTGAATGAATGAATCCTCGAACAATTACATTGACCACCACCACCATAATAATCAAATTATTCATTCAAATCATGAAATGAATAAATCATTCGACGAGAATAAATGAAATAATCATGTTTTTGATGATTTTGATAACCAAAAAACTGTAAACTTAAAAAGTTAAATTTAGTTATTTCTTTTTCATTATTATTATTATCAGATTTTCTTTCCCTCTCTCTGTGTGTCTTTTGGTCAGAAAAAAAGAGAAGGTCAGCAAACAAACAAACAAGTGTCATTTTATCATCATTATGATTATGATGATTATCATAATCATAATCATCTTCTCTCTCTCTAACGGTGAATTAATGATGATGGTAGCCACCTGATGATTCTATTTTTTGGCAAGTGAATTTGTTTCAGTGTGTGTGTGAAACTCACACACACAGAGATTACAATTTTTCAATTTTTTTTCCGAACAAAAATATTGATTGACCGAACCAATAAAAAAACTTCGAGTTACATCCAAAATCATTAAAATGATGATTGAAAATGGCGAAAAGAGGGAAAAGAAAAAATCCATTAAATGATTGACCCTTTTGTCATTTAATGATGATAATGTCATCATCATTGGTCAGCAAGCAAAATTATGAAAAATTTACGAAAATTTTTGGCAAAAAAAAATCTTTCTCGAAATAATAATAAAAAGAAAAGATTTCTTCTTCTTTTCTTTGTCATTCTTGTTCAGGTATTTTCCATCATCATCATCATTGAAATTGTATGTCAGCAAGTTAGTAAGTCAAATTCAACAGGTTCACATTCATTCAACATTTCAACATATTGAACAATATGGCTGATTTGTCATTTGGGTTAAGTTCATCCACAATTCATTCATTTCATTCATTCATTAATATTTGTCGAAAAATTCATTCATTTATCAATCGAAAAGAATCTTTCGTTCGTTCGTTCGTTCGGTTAGTTTTTGCTGTTTTTCAATGTCAACGTTTTTAAGTTAAAGAAAACTGTGTTAATTATTACACAATCAATGATTAGTGTTCTCGTTTCTTTCTTTTCTTTGTTTTTCTGTGTTTTTGGCATTGAATTCATTGGCACAAGATGTGCTAATTATGCATATCGTTTTCCAAAAAAACAAAGAAAGAAATCGGCTTGCTTTTTTCGAAAATTGAATATCTGGCTGCCCTCGTTTCTTTTTCGGGATGATTTTTAGCAACGATGCCGGCTTCGTTCGATCTTTTTTTTTCTGATCATCGATTAGAATCAATTAGTCAAGGTTGTGTGATTTTGTTTGTTTCGTTTTGCATAATCAATAACCGGACATAATTGGAAAACCCTTTGTTTTCAAACAAAACAAAACAAGCAAACAAACCCAGATCGATTGCACACCTTCAAAATATTGGTCAATTTTTGATTTCTGATCTTTTTTTTTTGTCTGGTCTGGTCTGGTTTTCTTGTTTTTTTTTGCCAAAATGAAAATGAAAATCTTCTAACACTCGCCTTACCTTGCCCATTATAATCTTGAATTTTTCATCTAAAATTCGCAAAAGTAGATTGACCTGAAACACGAAAATCAACCGAATAACAAAAAAAAACCGATTTTCATCAAATGATTTTTCTAAAATTTTCTAAAATTAGCTTTTTTTTCTTCATCAGGCTCTAGATCAAGGTAAAGATCTTTCTTTCTTTTTTTTCAATTGTATAATTTTGTTTCATTTTCACAATAGCCACATGACAACATCTTAAAGTATTACACACACACACACATCACACATCACACATCAAAGATTTCTCTTTTTCTTTACCTTTAAAATATACATACAAAGATTGCTAAAAATACACAAAGATTTTTTTGTCGGTTTTTTGGTTTTATTCGGTAAGTTCATTCATGTCAACAAACAAACAAACAATAATTTTTTTTCTTCTGTTTGGTGGTTTTCAATCTTAACCAAAAAGAAAAGAAAAATAGAAAATGGTCTGTCAGTGTCAAATAAGTGTGTGTGTGTGTTTGGGTTTTGAATGAAGAAAAAAAGTTTGTGAAAGTAGGTTTTGACCTATCTTTCATCATAGGTAACACTTTTTGTGAACGTCTCCCAAGCGAAAATACGAATAATGGCCATTTCAATCAATCAATCAAATCGAAATCAATTGAAATTGATTGAAATGGCCATTCACATAATGTGTGTGCAATGAATTTCTCAAAATAGAAATTGAAAATGGCCTATTTTTTTCTGAAAAAAAACACTAATTTTATCTTCTTTATCTTTTCTTTTTTCACACCAATCAATCAATAGAATGTTTAGAGGACTTTCATTTTTCCTAGTCACCATCAATCTATTATCATGTCATAATAATCGATTGAAATCACATTTTCTTTCACGTTCCATTGGAACGTTACATCAATTATCATCATCACCGTCATCGTCATCAGCGCCATCTTCGTCAGCGCCATCAGCATTATCATCAGCATTAGCCATTAAAAATTTAACAAATTTTCGTTTTTATAAATCATTAAATTCATTATCACCATTAAATGCATATCCATTATTAGTAACTGGTTCGATTAATTCAATTATAAATGATCAATCATCATCATCATCGACATATGATTCAAAACAAGTATCAAATACATTATGGAATCTATTAAGTATAGCTAGATTTATATTATGTAAGTTTTCCATTGATTGATCGATTGATTGATTGATTTTGCATTGATTTTGATTGATTGATTGATTTTGAATTGAAAATTCCTTTCCATTGAATAGCATTTCCACAAAAATGTCAACATCAAAATGAACAATATCAATGTACATTTGGTATAACATGTTGGATGTCTGGCCAACGGCCATTAGATTTATGTAATGGTGGTATATTTTGGAGTTGTTGTGTACCATTTGAAACAATATCAACATCAACAACAACAGGACAAACAAATCAAACATCAATTACGCCGGATGAAGTTGTGGATCCAGGTTTGTTTTTTATTTGCTTTTTTCTCACCTGTTGAATTTGATTGAAAACAAAACAAAATTTTAGAATGCGGTCGTATAATGTTGACAAGAAATGCAAAAATTGTTGGCGGTGAAAATGCTCGATTCGGCCAAAATCCATGGCAAGTTGCAATTGTTAAACATCAATTTTTAAATCAAAAAATTTCCTGTGGTGGTGCATTGATTAATCGTCGTTGGATTGTTACGGCTGCACATTGTGTTTATAAGTATGTAATTACTTTTTTCTCGCACCAATCACTCACTCCAATAATAATGTTGTTTTTTACTTCGAAAAAAACCCCAAACAACCCAAATGTAGAACACCGGCAAATAATATTCGTATACGTTTAGGTGATTATAATCTAAAAGCACAAACCGAACAATATATACATGAAGAATATAGTATACGAAGAAAAGTTGTACATGAAGGTTATAATCCAGCAACATATCAAAATGATATTGCATTATTAGAGCTTAATCAAGATGTTATTTATCGTCCACATATATTACCAATTTGTTTACCACCAAAAGGTTAATTAAATCAAATCAAATCAAATAATATTTTTCTTTATTAATCGATCGATCGATTGATCGATTGATTGATTGGAAATAATCTAATCACCACCATTCTTTTTCATTTTATTGGTTTAGGAAGAAATTTTACCGGTGAAAAAGCAACCGCTGTAGGTTGGGGCCGAACACAGTACGGTGTTTCAACATCACCCGGTATCCTACAGAAAGTTGATGTTGAAGTTATTGATTCAGATGATTGTCAAGAATGGATGAAAAATGCCGGTCGGAGAGAGAAAATTTTCAACAATATGCTTTGTGCTGGTTATAAAGATGGTGGCAGGGATTCATGTCAAGGTGATTCTGGTTCACCATTAAGTTTACGTGATGATAATCATCAGATATTGATTGGTTTAGTTTCATGGGGTAAATTTTTTTCATTGATTTTTGATTTTTTAACCCAAAAAAATTAACAAAAATTTCATTCAAACAATAAACAGGTGTTGGATGTGCAAGACCAAATCTACCGGGTGTTTATACACGTATCACTGAATTTGTTGATTGGATTCATATACATACCAATTAGGAAAATCAATCAATCGATCGATCGATTGATTACCTGCCTGTTTTTTTTCTGGAAATTACCACCATAATACTGATGATGATGTAAATAGGTTTTATTTATTGATTTTATTGATTTTTTCTTTTTTGATTGATTGATTTCTACTGATAATAAAAATGTTGTTTTATTGCTCAATTTTAATGGTTGAGAATATGAAAAACTTGAATTATTTATTTATTTTTGGCCATAAGTAATTTCAATCAGTTTTTTTTATCAGGTAGCTCTTGATGATAATAATAATGATGTTGTTTTTGTTGCCAAAGATTTTAACTAAAATCTTACACTACCACCATCTTGTTGATGGTTGATGGTTACGATGATCATCATTCATGAATCATGGAGCCGACAATCAGGTTTTGCTACTGTTTTATATACGGTATTTCGACCAGACACCAAAAAAAAAAAAAAAAAATTGACCGATTCGGCATGATCGGTAAACAACTTGATTGTATACCACCACCACCACCACTAACACCACAAATATCATCCATTTGACCGAACATTCGATGATAATGATAATGGTGGTGGTGGTGGTGGTGGTTTTAGATATTGGTAGCATAGCATCCAATAAATATAAAAAATATACTTGTTGTTCGGTTGTTTGATTTTGAAAAAAAAGTTCAACGTGGTCTTCGTTGTTTGCTTATTTATTTTTGTATTTTTGTTACAGTTATTTTTTCTTCTTCTCTTGTTCATATTTTTCGTATGTTTATTAATAATCATAATTTTTTTTCTGTTGAAATTAATTATCAAATCAAAAAAAAAAAAAAATCTGTTGTAATCAACATTCACCTGGAATAATTAAAAAAAAAATCCAATTAACCTGGAAAAAATATATTTCATTTTTTATGAAGAATCATTGATTTTAATTTTACAGAATAGAATCCGAAAGAAAACGAAAGAATTAATAATCTAAAAGAAACATTTCTTTGTGTTTGTGTGTATGGATGTATGTGTGTTTCTTTCTTTTTAAACAAGAAACATATTTGCATATATAGTATGCGCATAGAGACGTTCGATGTTTTTTATCATTTATCAATCATTACCATCATAATCATTCATCATTTTGTAAAAACATCATCATCATCATCATCATCATCAAACGATGGCCAACAACAACAACAACAACAACATGGTAAAGTTGACCATTTTGTCAGCTTTTTCGTTCATTGATTTTTTTTCTCACAGGTTGTGGAATCAATCGATATAATAATGAAATTCCATTAACTGAACGTATTGTTGGTGGTAATCGTTCATATGAAGGTGAATTTCCATGGCAAGTTTCCATACGATTAACACATCCACAAGCAGGTAAAGTTGGTCATTGGTGTGGTGGTGTTTTAATCGATAATGATTGGATTGTAACTGCTGCACATTGTATTATCAAGTATGTTTTTGAAATTTTCCAAAAAGTTTCCAGAAATTTTCAAACCTTTTTTTTTCAAACAACTACAGTCCATTATTTATGTTACCACAAGCAAAACATTGGGAAGTACGTGTTGGTGAATATCATCAAAAAATGGAAGATGGCTATGAACAAACATATCAAGTTGAACAAGTATTTCATTATCCATTATATAAAGGTTATGATAATGATATTGCATTAATGAAATTATCTAAACCGGTTGAAACATCTGAATTTGTTAAACCAATTTGCTTACCGCCAAGTATTTATACAGAATTTTTTGAAAAAGAATGTATTGCTTCGGGTTGGGGAAAATTAGATCATAGTAAGTTTTTTTACGATTTTTGTTTCTTCCACAAATTCAAATTCTGATTCTATTTTTGTTTCTCCCCCCTGACCACCACCACCACCACCACCATCAACAGATAAAAAAGGATCGGATGTATTACAAAAAGTACGAATCAAAGTTTTTGATAATGCATTATGTCAACAGGCTTATTTTTCTAAATTTAAAATCGGTATTAAAAATTGGCATCTTTGTGCCGGCACCGAAGATGAACGAGGTAAAAAACCAGATGCAATTTCTTTCTTCTTTCAAAAAATTTTAATCAAAAGTTTTTCTCTCATTACCACAGGTGGAAAAGGAACATGTCATGTATGTTTTGCTTTGTTTGTATTTTAAAGTTTTTTATTTTCAAAATTTTGTTTAATCACTTATACAGGGTGATTCAGGTGGTCCATTACAATGTAAAATTGGTTCAACATGGTATTTGGCTGGTGTTACTTCATTCGGTTCTGGTTGTGCAAAACCTGGATTTCATGATGTATATACACGTATTACACATTTTATGGAATGGATTAATCAGCTTAGATTTCTTTATTGATCCCTTTTTAAAACAAAAAACAAAACAAAAACGTCATTATCACCACCACCATCATCATCATCATCATCATCATCATCATCATCATCATTTTAGATCATTTTTTTAACCCTTAACTAATAAATTCTAATTTGTAAAACTGGAAAAAAATCTGATTTTTTTTTTTTTGAAAACATAAACAAACAAGCAGCACACGTGTTAAATGATGCGGGAAAACATAGTGATTGAAAGATTTGGCTATTTGGACGCTGATGATGATTATTGCGGGAAATAATCATAGGCAATTGTCGGATTATCATTGCCAACACCAACGATATTTTGTTCAAAGTTATTTCTTGGAAAAGCAATTTGTGAATTTTGCAGCAGCAGCAAATCCTGCTGTTGATCAGGATTCTGTAGTTGATCCTGTTCTTGATGATTATGATAATGATCCAATGTTTTATTAACATTATTCAAATCATCCTTTAATTTTTCCAATAAATTTAAAAGAATATTTTGAAATTCTTGAAATTCTATTGTTGTTGTTGTTGTTGATTGATAATTGTTATTGTGATTTTGATCAATGCTGTTACTTCGGTTGTTTTGATTTTGGCTGTTATTGAATAACTTTTCCAATTCAATTGGCGAAAGATATTGAACAAGAATTTGTTTATCAATATTTCTTAGGAAATCAATTGATTCACGTTCAATTATTGAACGTTTTATCATTGAACGTTCATAATTCTGGATTATATCCTGGTTATTGTTTTCGTTAACACCTGTACCTGCGCCAGCTCCAGCAGCACGATAATTAGCAATCATCAGATCAATTTCACTTTGACGTAAATTCGATAGAATTTCCGATAAAAATAATGCCAATTCAGAAATTTTATTTGCCAATTGATAAAGTTTGAAATTTTCATTGCGATGATAATCATGTGCTGATAATGTTGGTAACGGAGGGTTATTATTATCATTAATTTGTTGCTGTTGTTGTTGAATTTTTTCTAAATATGTTTCAAGCATCAGAATTTTTTGTTCATATTTTTGTCTTTCATTGAACCATTGTTCACGATTTTTTCTTAAATTCTCTCCATATTCTTCACGTAATAATTCTATACGTTCACGTAAATAATTACGTTCTTTACGTGTACAATCTAATTCTGAAAGAATATTTTCATTTTCATCACTTAATTCATTCAAACAATTGAAATAATCCTTTTCAAAATGAAAAAATTACAATTAAAAAACACAAAGAAAGAAAAAAAAATTCGCTAATTACCTGGCGAATAAGCTGAAATTTTTTCCTATAATCAGCATTCATATCGATAAATCGTTCATCATCATCCACCTCAGGTAATATTGATGAATTATATCGTGTACAATCTTTAAGACGATTAAAACTTGCCATAAATTCATCATCATCCAGATGATTTTTCGATGTTAAAACATCTGCACCACGATGCGGATGCGGATCATCGCTGATTATGTTCCGCGCATGGTGATGATTTTTGTTCATTGCTCGAATTGATGGAAAAATTAATCGTCGATTATCGACACCGTGAAAATTATCATCCAAACTACCACCACCATCGATCAATTGTAGATTATCAATGCTTTTGGATAATAATAATGTACCACTGCCATCATCATCCGGATCATCGGGATCATTATCAACAACCGCTGAATATTTATTCAGATTACGATCATGATGATGATGATGATGAAAAAACCGATGACGGTTAAAATAGCCACGTTTAATACAATCAGCAACCGTATCTGATTCATTTGTTGTTGTTGTTGATGTTGTTGATGATATTGATGATGATGTTGTTGTCGGTGTTATTGTTGTTGTCGGTGTTATTGTTGTTGTTGTTGTTTCCGACATTTGTTGTTGTTGTTGTTTTTCAATAAATCTCGTATTACAATCAACAACAACATTCGTATCATCAACATCAGTTACGGTATTGAATAAATTGATTATTTCATCAATTTCATTATTATAATTTGGATTGAATTCATTTCGTGATGATAATGTTCGTAGTGGTGGCGGCGGTGGTGTTAATAATCTTAAATCATCAACATCATCCGTATCGCATGTTTGAAATAATTGCCATAAACGTTGTTTTTCTTCCGCAGTCAAAGTCATGATTCATCGATTAAATCCGAATTTCAAATTTCATTGAAATTCAAGCAAATGATAAACATCAACAAGATCAAGAATTTAGCTCAATGACTCCCACTCTCATTGACTGTTTTTGTTCAGTTATTATTCTGTTCCAGAAACAAACAACGCATGTATGAACCTTGAATAAAAATTCTGCTAGAAACAACTTGCCCTATAGAGTAGTAGCTGGTTAGTTGCTGCGTAGAGAAACGATTCATTTCTAGGACACCACAAATCAAACAAGAAATTGGAATGTTCCAGAATTATTTTCCATTCCAAAAGATGGATAGTGGAAGGTGGGGGAAAAAAATTCCAGGAAAAAATTTTTCAAAAGAAACATCCTCAAAAAGTTACCTTTCCTTCTATTAATTAATTAATGTAATTTACTTAGTGAGTAATGAGTGTGTAAATAGCCTTTTTTCTTACTTACTTCTCATTTCATTCAAGTTCACACGGTCAACAACTAGAAAAAAAGTGTCATCATTCTTTTTTCTGTCAAAGGATGGATGGATGACACATCTAAATGGTGTGTGTGTGTATTCGAGAAAACCAAAAGTTCAACGAACTTAGACATAAATTCAGGTAGAGAGAGAGAGAGAGAGAGAGAGAGAGAGAGAGAGAGAGAGAGAGAGATTCATTACATAACATATTTAACACGGAAAATTCCATGGATGGATTTCGATCGATAATCTTTGTTGATTGCAACCGGGAAAATATAAAATTCGGTAGCCAGAAAACTTGATCAGAAAAAAAATGAATATCAAGTTTTCCATAGGTAAGGGTCCATGTTAATTTACTTATGGCTAAATGTCATTTGACACCTTGATCATTTTTACTTAATCACAGTAAAAGTAATCGAAAATGTAACCCTACAGTAGCTTTAAAATGCTACTAGTTAAGCAGCCAGGTAATGAATAAAAAAAAATTTCTGAATGAACTTCTTCAAGCAGATTTTTTCTGTTTGTTTGTTTTTGTCTACTTGAACTACCTTGAATTACATCCATTGAATTGAATTGAATTGATTTCGTTTCAATAAACCTGGTGGTCAATGATATTATTGTGTTGTTGTTTTTCCCTTTGTCTGTGTGTGCGAATCAATTTTCCAGGTAATTTCCTTCGTTTCATTGAAAGGATATCGATCCACACATCAAATTTGATTCGATCTGATTGATTGATTGAATGTCAAGATTGTCATTGTCAAGAACCAAAAGCCGCATCATCATCTAACAAAACATCCTATAACAACAACAATGAAAATAAATAAAAAACGTTTATCATTCAAATTATCAATGATATTACAACCAACAACAGCAGCAACAATTTTCCTATTGGTAAGCATCATTTTAAAAACCAAACAAACAGAAAAAAAATTATTACCGAAAAAAGCAAACATTTTTCAAAATGCCTGATGAACCGTATACTACGGTATTTCATTACAATGATTATTCGATGCTCGATTAGATTTGTAATTCTATTATGGCTGATGACTGATGATTGTTGATGACTGATTGAGGGTTAAAATCCAATTCAATGATGCTTGAACCAACAAACACAGACAATGAACAACGCACACCTTGTAAAAATCTTCTTTTTTTAGATCAAAATGAATGAATTGATGGTGATTATGATCGATCGATTCTAAATCCAAGTAGAAAAGAAAAACATTTCTGGAAAATTTCTGAAAAAAAATTCATAACTATGATGATGATTTGATATTCAAAATGATGTTTGTTTTTGGTTTTTTTTCAATGAAATTATGAATTTTAAAGATGATAAACATCATCATCATCAAAAACAGCGAACCTGGGTGATGATTGAATCGAGAATCTTGTTGTTTGTTGTTGCTGTTTTGTTGTTTTTTTGTTTGTTGTAGTTGTTTTTCGCACGAATTTAATTTCATCATGTTTTTTATTTGATGGAAGAAATTATGTCAGAAAAAAAATTTTCCATTATTATCATCATCATTGTCAAATGGCCATTATCTTTACGAAACAGCAACAACAACAACAACATTATCTAATTACATTTACGAATCCTGGGATTGGTCTCTCTCTCTCTCTCTCTCTCTCTCTCTCTCTGATTGAATGAATGAATGAATAATGATTGGGCGCCAATCAAAACATTTGTTCCCAAATAATTCACAACAATCAATGACGATAATGATGATGATGATGATAGAAATCCATCAATCTGGGGTATAAAGATCTTGATCGATGATGATGATGATAAATGATGAATATTCGTGAATCTAAGGATGCCAAAAACTAGCAAGAAAAAAAAGGGTCATCATCATCGACAACATCTTTGAAAAAAATCATTTTATCGTGCACTTTAGTTTGATCGGTTTGATCGACTAAATCATCATCATCATGTTTATCCGAAATTTTTCGTTTAATAGTTTTTTCCTTTTGATTCAGTTAAAGTTCAGGGTCGATTGAATTCTGTATACCGATGTTGATGATGACGACGGTTTACTGTTGATAATTCGTGAATGTAGTTAAATTACATTTAACCACCACCATCAACCACCACCACCGCCATTATCAAAGAAAATTTAAATTTTTTTTTTTTTTTGAAATGTCCATTTAACCTTGACAACTTTTTAACCCTCAGTGTGTTCGTGTGTATGACTTCCTTGTGGTCAGTTTGATTGGAAAATCAAAATCAAAGGAACAAAAAATCACATGTCATCAATTTGAAAAGCGATTTTTTTTCTTCTCTGAGAGATTAGTTTGGAGGGGTTAAGTTTTTTTGCAAATTTTAAACGATGATTTAAAGGAATATCACACACGCACACAAACATCAAAACTTGACCTTTTTTTTCCCTCTATTTGAATATGTTCTGACCAATCATTAAGTTGTCACAATCAAGAGAGGGGAGAGAGGGGGAAGAAACAAAAAATACACACAATGTATAAATTGAATTTTAAAGTTTTTTTTTAAAATGTCCAAATTTGTTTTTTTATTAACCCTCCATTTCTTTCTTTCTTTTTTACATCCCATTAATCATCATCACTTGATGATGATAGATTCTTTTGGCTTTAAATTTAGCCAATTGTAATCGTTTACCATTATCAATTGTCGATAATGTTCAACAACAACAACAACAATTGACAAAAATTATTCAACAACAACAACAACAACCGGTAGAAAATAATAATAATGGTAGCTATAATAATAATGGTTTTGATCGACAGCAGCAGCAGCTAAATTCAAAGCCACAACAACAACAACAACAACAACAACAACAACAACAACAACAGAATCAATTTCAATGTAAGTCAAATTGTGAACAATTGAACAATTCCGTGATGTAATGATTGATTGATTTTCATATTCATATTTATATTTTGTCTAGCATCAATATCATGTGGACAATTTGAATTTTATGTACAATTAACATTTGAAAAACCATTTAAAGGTTTAGTTTATGCATATAAAACATTGAAAAATATTGATAATCAACAACAACAACAACAACAACAACAACAACATGGACAACAACAACAACAATATTATGGAAATTATTATTATCCAATTGAAATATTAGATTCATGTACAATACGTGGTAATGGTGAATCAATCATTTATTTAGAATTATCATTTCTAAGTGAATGTGTTGAAAAATTGTTGAATACGATGATGAATGGTGGAAATATTCCGCATCATCAAAATGATGATGATAATAATACAGATGTACAATCGGATAATCATTATGATCAAACATCATCATCAACAACCACATCAACAACAACGTCGACATTGATGGATGATGAGGATAATGATGATGGTAAAACATCATCATTGATGAATGATGGTTTTATCAATACGCATGTAAGTGATTTTTCTCTCTACCTTACTTGTCAATCAATCAATCAATCAATCAATTTTGCTGTTTCGCTTTTCCAAAAAAAAAGACAATCAATCTAGATGGATTCAATTTTCGTCGTGCATTATTATCAAATAATGATATGTTACAAATGAATAGCTATTATCAACAATATTATCGACAACAACAACAACAACAACAAGTTGATAAACAACAACAACAACAAATCGATAAACAACAACAACAACAATTAAATATAAG
>ERZ500997.231-NODE-231-length-15480-cov-6.435203_pt1 | contig 15480 bp, 14 predicted proteins | sample MGYA00248826_ERZ500997 | MGnify/ENA primary metagenome ERZ500997 (study PRJEB25958, sample SAMN03398524) | human skin metagenome | study: EMG produced TPA metagenomics assembly of the Human Skin Microbiome Metagenome (human skin metagenome) data set.
TTCCATACATCTTCAATTATTTTTTTGTTTTTCTTAATATCAGATTTTAGTTGAGGGAAAAAAATCATGGTAATCTTTTGGTGTAGTGAGAAAAAAACTTTGACCAACAACAAATTAAATCAAGATGTATGGAATATTCAACCAAGAATTTGTTTTTTTAATAAATACTTTTGACCAACGTGACAACCAAATTGACGACAGTAGTTTGTTGTTGTTGTTGTTATTATTACTGTCACCAAATCATGTATCAATAAAAAGTTTGTCGTCTTAGTTGTTGACTGTCGTCGTCGTCGTCGTTGATGATGATATTATACCCCCAACTATGAATCCTTTATTCAATTTTAAGTAAGTAAATGTGTTTGTGTGTGTGTTCTTAATAACTTTAAAGTCTTTTTTTTCTTCTTCTTGTTGTTAATTTTGACTAAATGATATTTTCCCATGGATAGAATCCTAAAGTACAAAAAAAACTTCGTTTCTGACAGTCAGGCAGGCCGGAGAATAAAGACCATTCGATAAAAGGTAATCATTCGAATCATACGAACATTCGATTTGATTCGATTCAATTCGATTTGAAGAATATTTGATCATTTTTACTGTTTGTTTTTGTTTTTCTTTTTTGTACTTGGCAATTCGAATCGTCAAATCAATCAATCAATCAATCAATTTGAATTTTGATAAAGATTTTTCCACTAATTTGATCAACAATCAAATCAAAATAAGATATGTCATCGATCGATAAAAAACATTTTGTAAATTATCAAAATAATGTTTGGTCATTATTATCAATGTTTCGATTATTTCATGTGACATTCATATTATCATCAAAATCAACAACATCGATATGGATATTATTATTATTATTATTATTGCCTGTCAATCATCATCATGTCTATTCTTGGTAAGTTTTTTTTATCATTGTATCAATTTGGAAAAAAAACGATTGAGAAACTGTCATGAAATGATCAGGGATGCACCAATGGAATTTGATTTAATTTTTTAATAGAAAAATTTTCAAATAAAAGAATTAAATATTGATTTTTTTTGGCTAAAAATTTCAAAAATTCAATTATATAACATTATTATCATTATCTTGATCATTCATCATATTTAGGTCATTAGGAAATATACTACGTACAAGTAGTCAGGCAACATTATCAAGTTTTGAAACAGTTTGGATTGGTGCACAAAAAGGACTGGATGAATGTTCAAAACAATTTAAATATGAAAGATGGCCATGTCCAGAATCAATATTATCCGAAGTTTATCAAAATCATTTACCAAGTATGTTTCTTTTTGTATTCAACATTGATCATTTTTCGGTTATTTCGGTTATTAAATGTTTCGATTTTTTCCACCAGTAAATCGAGAAGTAGCATTTGTACAGGCAATTATTAGTGCCGGTATTGTGCATACAGTAACAAAAAATTGTAGTGATGGTTCATTAGATAATTGTAAATGTTCACGATCATCATCATCATCATCATTGATGAATTCTGTGATTGGAAACAATAATGGTAATGATAATGATAAACAATCAATACGTAATGAATTTCGTTGGGGTGGTTGTAGTGATAATGTTGAACTTGGTTATCGAGTGGCTATTGCACATCTTGATGATCGTGAAACTGGACAAGATTCAAAAGCAAAAATTCGTCTACATAATCATCGTGTTGGTAGAATTGTAAGTTGAATGTTTATTTTTCTTCTTTTGAAAAACAAATCCTTTAAATTCTTTCATTTCTTTCAAAAGTCAGTAAAAGAAACAATGATAAAAAAATGTAAATGTCATGGTGTAAGTGGATCATGTTCAATGCAAACCTGTTGGATGAAAGTAAATGAATTTCATGAAATTGGTAATTATCTAAAAAAAGCATATCGTAAAGCAGTAAAAATTGAAAATAATTCACCATATGAACAAAATAATCAACAAGAAGTACCAACATGGAAATTGATGTATTTACATGATTCACCGGATTATTGTAAATCGGATATAAATTCAACATTTGGTTCATTGACTGGTACATTAGGACGACATTGTTCAATGCGTAAAGATGATGATGTTACCATTGAAGAAAGAAAAAGTTGTCGTCGTCTTTGTAAACAATGTGGTTATCGTATTAAACGTGAACGTCGTATAATAACAACCACTTGTAATTGTCGATTTGAATTCTGTTGTCAGGTACATTGTCAACAATGTCAACGTGAAGAATTTACCTATGTTTGTGCACCATCATTATTATCATCATCACCAACAACAACAACAACAACGATGACATCATTTTAGGAAAAATTTCAAAAACCAAATCAAACCACCCACGCACAAAGAAAGAAAGTCGGTGTGTTTTATGTAAATTTCACTTTTACTTTTTACAGCGAAAAAAAAGTGAAATTTATTGCTTAATTATGACACCTGTTTTGAATTTTGGTCCGCATATTTTTCTAATTTATTTACAAGTGTTCCTGTTGTACATATTTTTTTTATTTATTTATCAATTAAAATTTACTGTAAAATACTTTTGCTTTTTACAATTTTTTTTCGGCATGTAAAACTTTTTCCATTCGAAACAACCCAGACTTTAATATGAGAAAATTCTCTGATGATCAAGAATCTATAGTCTTTAAGTCTAGCCGAAATATATTTGAATTTTCCTTGAGGGTTCTTAGCTGTTGTTGTCATCGTCTTTTTTTTTGATGAAAAGAGTCGTCGTGTTTGTTGTTTTATCATCTTCGTCGTCGTCGTCTTCGTTGTCTAAATAATGGATTATAGAGAAAAAAAATGGTGGGAAAAAACCAAACCAAAATATATAGTGAATATTGGGGGGTGATTTTATTTTGGTTACAAAGTCAATGACCCATTTGATTTTTGTTTTTCTGGTTTTTTTTTTCCTAAAGACGACGGTCCAACCGGATAAAAACAAAAACAAATTCGAATATTTGGGCCATTTGGGGGTGTGTGTGTGGCAAGTGCGTAAAGAAAGATTCTTTTACAATTTTGATCATCATCAACAGCAAAGAAAGCGAGGAAAAAAACATTGAATTTTTGGCCTAGAATCATTGAATTTACCCTATCATTGGCAATGATAATAATAATGTTCTATATTGAAATGTTTTATAAATAATGAAATATGATTGTTATGTGTGGGTGGGTGTGTTTGCCATACACAGAATTCATAAAGGCAAGAATTTTTCGTTTGATTCTCGAATTATTTTTTCATATAGGCTATGACGCATGCGTTGAAAAAACATTTTTTTTGTTTGTATTGATTATGGTGGTAGTGGTAGAAGTGGTGTTGGTGGTGGTATAGTGGTGATAGCTCGAGCCAGTCTGTTCGATTTTTTTTTTGGCTGATTTTTCTTAAAACAAATAATTCATTTTCATTCGTCATCGGAAAATTCTTTAAAGAATTTCTGTTTTCTTCTATTTTGATAGAATTAAATTCTTAAGATTAATTTAATGATGATGATGATGATGATGATTGTTATTAACATTTAGATTTATTGTTTGTTTGTTTTGTTTTTTCTCAAGTAAATAATTTTGAATGTCTAAAAATAATAATCAACAAAAACAATTTGATGATACTAGTCAAAAAAATAATGATGATAATGTTGATCAACAAACATTGAATGATTTTTCGAAACAAAAATCATCGAAAATTATTTTCAGTAAAAGTGGTAAAAGTAGATCTGAAGACGACCAATCAATATCATCACCAACATCAACGACAATGATGACGGCTACAACCGATTTAACAATGAAAAATGATATGAATTGTAAATCGGATGATCAATTATCATCATCCGGTTCCTCATCATCTTCATCGTCTTCATCATCATCATCAGCAATTATAGCTGATGTTTGTAGTACATCATCATCATCACCATCAACATCATCCGGTTGTTTATTAGTGGAGAATTGTCAAATCGAAACAAATAGCTATCATGATTGTCAATCACCAACAATGATGATGATGAACCATCATAATAATTATAACAATAATAATAATAATTGTCAACGAACAATGAATACGAATGAACTCAATAATAATAATAACAATAATAATAATGAACCGATTCAAATGAAAAATTCATCAAATGAATGGATCAAATTAAATGTTGGTGGTACTTATTTTCAAACAACCCGTACTACATTATGTAGTGATCGTAATTCATTTTTTTATCGTCTTTGTCAACCGAATAGTACGAATAGTTTAGCATCGGAAAAGGTATTTTTTTTTATCAGAGATTAAATTATAATTAATTTTATATTTAACATTAAAATAATTATAATTAAGGATGAAAATGGAGCTTACTTAATCGATCGTGATCCATCATATTTTGCACCGATATTAAATTTTCTACGTCATGGTAAACTTATCCTGAATAAAGACCTCAATGAAGAAGGTGTATTAGAAGAAGCTGAATTTTATAATATAACATCATTGATAAAATTATTACAACAACGTAATCTTGATCGTATGATGAATCGTAATCCTAGTCCTGATTCATCAAAAAATCAAAATGTTTATCGTTTATTACATTGTCGTGAAAGTGAATTATCATTGGCTATCTCTACATTATCGGATGGTTGGAAATTTGAACAATTATTACCAAATTTTCCTAATTGGACAACCGATTATTTTGTTGTTGTATCACGTGAATATCCAATCAAAAGATAGATTCGATTCGAATCTGTTTTGTTTTTTTGTTAGTCAAACAAAATTGGATCATATTGTCGTTATGATGTTATGTAACTAACCTAATCTATTTATGATTATTAATCAATGATGAAATTTATCTCTTTCTCTATATATACGATATTCTTACACTATTCTTATGTGTAATATGGATTTGATATTAGAATTTTAAGATTTTTCTTTTGATATTTAGCAATTCATCACACACACAAAACCGATTACACATTCTATTATTATAAACAAAAATTATAATACCATCATCATCATCACCATAAAATACACACACCATCACCCTGTTCATTCATATCGATATTCTGCCTCTATCGACAAAAAAAAAGAATCATCATTTCACAACTGCCATCATTTTTATTCACAAAAAAAAATGTGAATTCTATAAATTCATTAATTAAACACATACATCAGAGAGCGAAACAAATTCATATAAATATATACAAAAAGATGAACATTTTTGAAGAGAAAAAAATCATCCAAAGTTTTCTGTTGATATTGGATCCAGTATTTATTATCATTTGCTCCAGTATAAATATGCTATTTGTTATGTAATGTTGATATTGTGAAAAAATTTTCTCATAAATCTTGTTGGTTGAAAAATGTGAAATTAAACAGTAAAATTTAAATTTGAAAAAAAAATATTTCATTTGTTTGGTTTAAGACGCCATAGGCCATCGTTAAGAAAATGTATATTTTCAATAGCAACACCACGATTAATTTTGGCACTGAATTTCAATGAATGAATGTGAAAAGAAAGAAAGAAAAATAAAAATAATGGATTTTTTTTTGATTGTTTGCAAAATATTGAAAAAAAATGGAAAAATACTTACATATCATCGACGGACATTTTCAATTTACCAACAGCTAATGCATTTTGTTTATGTTCAGCCATAACTGTAACAATTGTTTCAGCCGGTAATCCATCAGTCATTATGGCACCTTTTGATGTTAATCCTGGACACATAATATTTGCACCAGATAATACAAATGTAATAGCACCTTCATCTACTTGCATCAATGGACAAATAAATGGATCTAAAATGGTTCATAAAAAAAGATTTTCATTGATTGATTTAAAAACAAAGACAGAAACAAAAAACATACATTTATGAATTAAACGAAGTGTAGGATAATAACAATCATCACGTTGTCGAAAGAATAGATAATCACCAGCTGAATTGACAATTACTTCGATATGATCTTGGCTAAATAAATGCAAAAGTTGAGTGGGTAGAAATCAATATTTATTGAATTGGGATTTTTCAACAGAAACAGAAATATGAAAACAACAATTTACCATTTAACTATACGAAGATTTTCTTTTTTCGGTATAATTTCATCGATATAATTTTCGATATATGGAAATTGTTCGACCAATCGATTTTTAATACCTTTTTGTACGCTTGATTTAAGCTGCGTGACACCCGATACATTTGTATCTTCAAATCTGTTTAAGAAAAGAGAATAAAGAATTTTATCAAAAAAAAATTAATTAACATGGAAATTGATTACTTTTTGAACATGATTGATTGATTGATTTTCAAATGAAAACTAAAAACATGAAATTGTTTTTTTTAATTTGACTATTGTCGATGATGTGTTTAGCAGCCACATGTAAGAATAGTTTCCGAATATATCAAAAATCGAATAGTATTTTTTTGGGAAATTTTTCTTGTAATTCAAATTTCGAATATTTTTGAATTTTTTTTTTGTTTCGTAAAACAAAAATTAGTTTCGGTTATCAAATGAATGACCAAAAAACATTCGTTAACAATGAAGATATGAGATGATATTAGCGACAAAAATTCATTAATTCAGAAAATACCTAATTTTTTCATTGAACAATTTCAATCTGGAATTACTTTTCCCTATAATTCAACTATATAGTTTGTCGCTGACGTCATTTATTGGTATTTTTTGTTGTTGTTATGAAATTGCATCAATTGAATCCTACCATATGGATATGGATTCACGAATAATAGTCAATAATAATGATACTAATATTGTTGTTGGTACATCGAATTCTTCAAATGATCGTACCGAAAGTAATTGGACATGTCCAAATGATCGTGAGCTTATGTTACGTGCCAAGTAAGTTATTATCATGAATAGGTTGTTGGATTTAATTTAATTTCCTGTTGTTGTTGTTGTTTAGATTAGAATCAGGATGGTCATGTAAAACGAAACAATTTCAAACATTACATTCATCGAATCGTAATGATAAAATTACCGAACAGGAACGAAAAACTATTATAGATGTTATAAGTCGTGCACAACAATCGGATGAAATTGAAAAAAAACGAATTGGGTAATTGGATTTTTTTCCGGTTATATCTCAAATCAACTCATATTATGTTTCAATTTTTTTCCCATAAAAATCAAGCAAAATGATTGAACGATTGAAAAATATGAAAAGAAATGCACGTGGTGATGGCCATTACACCTGTATATTATGTAATGAATCTTTTGGTTTTTTCAATCATAATGCACATGAATGTCAAGGATGTTCTAAGGTAAGAAACAAATTTCATTCGAACAAAATTTTTTATTTAACAATAATTCTATTACAGTTAGTATGTAATAAATGTGGTGTCGATACGATCAATCATCAAAATGAAACTATTTGGTTTTGTAAAATATGTTCAGAAATTACAGAAGTAAGTTTTGTTCTTAATAAGTTGCTAACTTTCCATCTAAATCTTTTAAATTTTGATAGATATTGAAAAAATCTGGTTCATTTTTTCATGAAGTAAAACAACAACTTGAATCTGAAAATCTTTCAATGAAATAGATTCGAAACAGAACATACGATTCGAATATCCAAAAAAAACCATTGCTTACATTGTTTTGTTTTAAGAAAAAAATGATAATTTTTTATTTTTATTCAAATTAATTCTATTCATCAGACAAATAAAAATCTTATCACCAAAGTGATTATTGCCTGAAACTTTTTAAATGATTAATTAGCTAAAACAATCATAGGATTTTGCTTCCATTTTTTTTTTATACAGTCGAATATGGTTTACCATCCGGTGCAGCCAAACGTTCACGTTCTTCTTTAGAAAGGCCGGGTGTTTTCTCGAAATGTGGATAAATGGATGGACTTTCCAATGTACATACCCAATCCGGAAAGGTCAATGTAAAATCTTCATTGTTCATGTCACGTACCGGAAGCATCATTTCGAATTTTTTACGCTGAAAGAAGAAAAAACAAATTTATAGAGATATCAATTTTGATTAGAAATTATTCATACCAATTTTTCAGCTTCAGCAATTTTTGAATTAGCAATCGATACATATGCATCACATGTTTTTTTATATTCCAATTCTTGTTGATCAATTTCAGCAGCGACCGTATTTTTTGGATAAGGAATCTTCAATGATTTATATGCTTGTTCAAGTTTTTGTACCAAATCTTTGTTCGATAAACGTGCCTTGTATTCATTGAAATTGATTTCTGGTGGATTTTCAGGATAGGCCATTGCTCTAAAAAAAACAAATGTGAATATGAATAATTTTAACTTGATCAATTCTTTAACCAAAAAAAAACTCACCTGACCAAATAAGCATCGGAACGAGCTTTGAATGCATTGAAATTTTTCATTTCATTTTTCGGTACAGCCGAAGCAAATTTGGCCCAATCAATCGATGATTTACTAATTCGGTTGGCAGCCATCGTGATTTTTTTTTCAATTTTTACCGGATATTTATCCCGTTCAAAACAACATAAACCTTAAATTATGAATCGAGTCGGCCAAACAATGTTTATTATGATGAACTTGATATCAAACAACACACAAACACACACATTGATGTCATTGAGGACTTAAGGAATTAAATTTTCCGAAAAAACTTTTTTCACTAAAGTCTTCCAGAGAAACTTTTTTTAATGGTGCCATCTAACGATAATGAGTCATTCATGCCGAATAAATGTGATTTTGGATAAATTGAATCTTTTTTTTTTGTTTTTTAGTTCCAAATAATCATCTTTTTTGAAAAAAAAACAATGGCATTACAATCATCAACATTGAAAATAAATCATGCATGTGAAAGTGGTAAAAAATTTGCCGAATTATTTTATGAACAATTGGATAAAAATCGTCATCTAATTGGTCAATTATATCATGATACGGCAACATTAATTTGGAATGGTAATCATATTGTTGGTAAAGCAAATATTGTACAATTTTATACAAATCTACCTGGTATTGATACAAATTTAAATGGTATCGATTCACAACCAGTATCACCGATTATATCAAAAGATCATACCAGTATATTGGTTACATGTAATGGTCGTATGGCAATTAATCGTCGACAACAACATTTTAATGAATCATTTATGTTGATTGCTGAAAATAATGTTTGGAAAATTGTAACCGATACATTTCGAAATTATTAATTTCAAAAAAACAGAATAACAAAGAAAAAATTGTTGTCATCATCGCATCATTTGTATAGAATTTCATTTTAATTATCTATTTAATTAATCTTCATTCAACACACACATGGCATTCTAAATAAAAACAACGAAAAGAAATTTTTCTTTAATAGGGGTTTCACACTAGCAGCAATGTGAATGAAATATTTCAAATGCAATATTTCAGTCCATTTCAACCTTATGGGCTGAAATATTTTCGTGTATATATTTCATGAAATATTGCTGTAGTGTGAAACCCCTATAAAGCAAATAAATATTCGACATCACTATATTATTATTATTATATTAGTCTCTTTTTTTCTTCACTGGAATCGATAAATCATTGAGATCTTTTTCCTGTTGAGCTAAAGTTTTTTGTTTGTTTGTTTTCTTTGGTTGAAATTGGTCGTCGGATTTACAAAAAAGGAATCATAAGTTTTTGTTGTTTGTTTGTTTGTTCTTTTTTTTGTTTCATTATCAATTTTGTCCACTAATAACATTAGTATTAGTCGGTGTAAAACCTAATTTTGATAAAGCAATATTACGTCGGCGTTTCATTATTTGTAAATAAATATCTTTTAAATTACTTTTGACTAGTCCTTGTTGTACATAACGTAGATAACAGAATAAATCACAGACTGTAATAATTCTATTACGACATAATTGTGATATAAAATACCATTGATTATGGCCATTATTAATATTTTGATTAGAATTTGAATCAATTTGCATACGATATCGACATATACGAGACATTTGTAATAATGCACATTTTTTTGGAAATGGTAATTTTTTTTGTTCATTATTATTATTATTGCCAATCATTTCAACTGTTAATGTATTTGATTCAATTGAACGAAGAACTAATGATGTAAGATGTTTATTTTTAAAATTAAATACCGGATATATTTCTTCATCATATATACGTTTCATAAAATTTGAACATATTGGTTCAAGTGTTGGACATTTACGCCATTCTTGAAATTCTTCATAAAAAACTGGATCAATTTCATTGATATCATCAAATTGTTCATCAATATCATCATTATTATTATCATCATCGATTGTTGATAATTTTGTTTGTTCAAATGATTTAGAATTACTTATTAATTCATAATTACTTGGGGATTTTTTCGGCATCGATTGATGATGTTTAGATTGTTTTTGTTTTGGTGATGGAGTATTATTATTATTGTTGTTAGATTTTTGGTGATGATGATGATGACTACCCGAAGTTGGTAAAGTTGATGATGAATTCGAACAATTTAATTGTGGATGAAGATGAGCATTTGGTTTAGATGGTGTCGATGTTATTACCAATAATTTTAATGCCTGAACTTCAGCTGTAAGCATATCAATCTTTAAATTTGCTTCATGTAATTCTTTTTCGGCACGATCACGTAAAACATTAGCCGAATAGACCATTTTATTAGCTTCTTCAAACAGCGATGCTGTAAGATCTTCCAGCTCACTATCAACCTGAATACGTATCTGATACATTTTATCAATAATTTCATTTTTTAATCGAAGTTCTTCTTTTAAACGATTACATTCATTCGATTGTTCAATCAATTGATTATTATCATTAATAACATCATTTTCATTATTATTCTTGATGGTATTAATATTCGATTTTTTTACTGAACAATCTTGAGTGGATAATGTTAATCCTGTTTCTTTTTCCAAACATTCAAATTTCATTGACATTCGTTGTTTTGTTTGTCGAATTAATTCTTCATAATCGGAATTAATCATTTGATCACCTCGTGGGTGTTGTTGTTGTTTTTGTTGAGATTGTGGTCGATTCGGTGAATTTACCGGTGATGAATATATTGATAATGATGAAGATGATGTCGATGATGATGATAAAGGTTCGTCATTTGATATAATTTGTTTATGAGAATGATTTTCATTTTCATTATGGTTATGGCTATTATCACTATTATTCATTTCGAATAATTCCAAATTATTGCTTTTGGATCCAAAAATCGATCATTACATAAAATCTAAAGGGGTTAAAAAAGTTTTGGGCAACAATGAACAATTTGCGAATTTTTGTTTCAATTTAAATAGGGGAACCAAAAAAAAAAAATTCATATCCAAAATCTAAATAAATAAATATCAAATGATGATGTCAATTATTGTGTTTTGGTTGTCATTGTCGTAACCATTGCGCAAATCGAATCATTCAACAACAACAAAATAGCTGACGTTTAATAAAATAAAAAAAAGGAAACGTAAATACGAAAAATACGGACAAATTTTGGTCAGAATTTTTCCCAATTTTTTCATTCATTCATTCATTTTGATTTGATAGTAGTAGATGGCGCAATGGATCCCGAATGATAATGATTTTGTTTGGCGCTTTATAAACCATTTCTCAATTGAAAAATTTCATCATCATCAATGTGACAAAAAAAAAGAATCGCTTTATTTCCATTGAATAACGAAAAGGGTTAATGTTCGGATATTATTAAAAAATTGAATATTTAACTCAAATAATGATAATAACCTCTTGTCAATTACCGATCCCACACACACATCACGCAAACATCATTCAATTCAATGGTCAATAGCCGACGACGACGACGACGACAACAACAACGAATAAAAAGTCGTTAACATTCGAAAAATTAAAATCAAACAACAAAAATCGCATGCGCAATTCGAAAAATTCGATTTTCGATTTTTTGAATTTCATTTTCTTCTTTCCTTTTCGCGTTTAAAAACTAATTGAGTGTGGAAACCTGTTCATATTAAAACCCTGCGTTTTCATTGGTTCAACAATCATCGGTTTTTTTTTCAAATGAATCGTGAATGATGATCAGTGTGGTTGGTTTGGTTTGGTTTGATGATAATATCAGTTGAAAGTGCGTGTCGTCTTGATATATCGTGTTTTTGATAACTCCACCCATCGAAACATTTGACCGTTAACAAACAAACGAAAAAATCGTTGTATGTTCGATGTGTGTGTGCTGTTTGTTTGTTTGTTCAAACTTCGGTAAAAATTCATTTTTATTTTCTTTTTTCTCTAACTTTTGGCCTTAACATCATCACGAAGTTGTAAGTTTCTTTGTGTTGGTTATCATTGGTGTGTTTCAAATACATTAAATATTGAAAAAATATTTTTCCAAATTTCTTTTAAATTGTGATTTTTAAAATGATCATTTGATTAAATTGTTTTTATTTCATCATTATTAATTTAGTTTCATCTCATTGAATAATTAAGTTTTATGTTTGATTTGTTTGTTTGTTTTTAATTCATTAGAAATTTTTGCCTCGTTGCCCAATAATTGTTCAAAATTTATTTCCATCAACCGTTTATTGGTGTTGAAATTTTTTGGAAAAATAGAATTTCCCGACGAAAAAATAAAAATGACTGACAAAACAGCAAAGATTGATATACCAGATATTATTATAAATCCACAGACGAAAAAACAATATCAACGAGGCAAATTTCTTGGCCGTGTATGTAGCAATTTTTATTATTATTATTATTTTTCGATGTCCACCTACACACTTTTTATATAACAAATTTTGATTGTTTAATGTCATTAATCGGGTTGTTTTTTTTCCAATTTAATAATAATATTAATACATATACAGGGTGGTTTTGCTAAATGCTATGAATATACTGATTTATCAACAAAAAAAATGTATGCCTGTAAAGTTATTTCCAAAACTCAATTGGTCAAAGATAAACATAAGACTAAGGTGAATAAACTTTTTTTTTCATTGATTAAAATTAAATTTTCTATCTTTTGTTTCTTATGATTCTAAAGATGAGTTTAGAAATATCCATACATCGTAGTGTGGATCATAAACATATTGTCAAATTTTATTCATTTTTTGAAGATTCAAATTTTGTATACATCATATTGGAATTATGTGGTAAACGTTCATTGATGGAAATGCAAAAACGACGTAAACGTATTAGTGAAGCAGAATTACGTTATTATGTTCGTCAAATAACATTGGCTTGTGTTTATCTACATAATTCACGTATCGTACATCGTGATCTTAAATTAGGAAATCTATTTCTTAATGATGATATGCAAGTAAAATTAGGCGATTTTGGTCTTGCAACAAAATTAAATCCAGGTGAACAAAGAAAAACATTATGTGGTACACCGAATTATATTGCACCGGAAATATTATTAGAAGCTGGACATGGATTCGAAGTAGATGTATGGTCATTAGGTTGTATTGTGTTTACAATGGCTGTTGGAAGACCACCATTCGAAACGGAAGAATTAAAAAACACTTATCGAAAAATTAAAAAAAATGATTATACTATACCGAATGATATAAATCCAGAATTGGCTACATTTATTCATAAAATGCTTCAAGCTGATCCAAGTAAACGTCCAACAATGCAACAAATTCTTAATGATCCATATTTGAACAATAATTATATTCCATCATGTTTGCCAACATCATGTCTTAGTGTTGCACCACGTATCAATGAAAATCGTCTTTCAATACTTGCTCACGGTGAAGGTTTTCGACGACCATTCTCCGAGATGGCTAATCAAGCTAAAGATGGGCAAAGTGCCAAAGAAACTAATGGTCAGACTCCGATGGCCGGTGATAATCAACCGGTTAACAACAGAGAACATGTTCCATTACAACCATTGAATGAAAATGAACCATCTGATTATTATCTATCAGAATTACGTGAACAATTGTCAAAATTATTAAGCTCCAACCGATTGCGTTCTAAACCACCATCAAACGATGATGAAGCTGAACATCCAGCATCAATTCCATGCTATTGGGTTAGTAAATGGGTTGATTATACTGATCGTTATGGTATTGGCTATCAATTATGCGATAACAGTATTGGTGTATTATTCAATGATTTGACTAAATTCATATTGATGCCCGACGAAACGAATTTCCATTACATCGACAAGAATGGTGTTGAAGAATATTACAAATATAATTCTGCCTATGCTCCTAATCATCTTGTTAAAAAGACAACATTATTCCGTTATTTTAGAAATTATATGAATTGTCATCTAATGAAAATGGGTGAACGACAAAGACAACAATTGGGAGAAAAAGAAGACATGGTAAGAGTACCATATATTAACATTTGGTTCCGTACAAATAGTGCCATTGTTTTCCATCTGACCAACGGTACTGTTCAGGTAAGTTGAATCTGAAAAAAAAAGTTTTAATATCAAAATGATTAATCAAATTTGTTTCTAGATAAATTACTTCAAAGATCATATTAAATTAATATTATGTCCACATATGGCTGCCGTTACTTATGTAAATGAAACGGGTGATTTTCAAGCCTATAAATTTTCACTTCTTGAAGAACATGGTGTCAATTCCGAACTATTAAATCGTTTAAAATATGCTAAAGAAGTATTGGTACATTTACAAAAAAAGGCATTGAAAAAATGAAGTATCGACTACATTTATAAGTATCTACACAGTTGGCTATAAATTCTTCATCTATAACTTATTATAATCACTGATCAATTAATTTATCACATTTGATTTGACTTTAACACATACTGAAAAAAAACTAATAAATCTCATCCGAATATCCAATACGAATCACGATGATGTTTTTTTTTATATTTATTGGTTGATCCAGTATTTGATATTTGGGAAAAAAAAGCCATTATTTCAACAAGAAAAAATTATTATTATTACTAACCAATATGGTGGTTAATATATTGTTATAAAATAAGTATTATTATTATTATTATTATTTCGTTTCGATCGACAAAAAAAACATTTTCGAAAAAAAAACATGGATACATACATACATACATCAGGAAAAAAACACATGGGAATCGACGATAATAATAATAAAATTCTTCAACATTATTTAACGATTATTGAATACAATGTTTGGTTGGTTGGTTGGTTGGTTGATGATCGCAATTCGTTCGTTAAATTTTTTTTCCTGGTGATCAATATTCACTTTTTTTTGAATCGTCAAATTTTGTACAATGTTTTTTTCAATACTTTTTTCTCAAGTCAGAAAAAATTTAATTTATTTTAAATAATTTTATGTTGCTCATTTACGATGAACATTTTCAATATATAGATTCCAAAAAGGAAATGAAATGAAATAAATTACATTTGAAACATTTGATTTTGAACAAAATGAATCTCTTTTTGTTCCCCATGTTTAATGTAATGGAAATGATTGTTTTTTTTTCCTAAATTCATTCATTTGTAAAAAAGGTGAAAACAATTCGAATTCGGTGATTTAACATGATTTTCGTTTTTTTTTTTTTTGAATGGTCATTTCGTTTGTTAAGAATATGCACATAATTCACCTTTTCGTGTGAATGTGAATTTTTCCCTTTACAAAGTTGATTCCATTAT
>ERZ500997.232-NODE-232-length-15459-cov-6.332316_pt1 | contig 15459 bp, 11 predicted proteins | sample MGYA00248826_ERZ500997 | MGnify/ENA primary metagenome ERZ500997 (study PRJEB25958, sample SAMN03398524) | human skin metagenome | study: EMG produced TPA metagenomics assembly of the Human Skin Microbiome Metagenome (human skin metagenome) data set.
ATTTTATTGTATGTAATTTTGTTGTTGTAACAAATAAAAATTGAATTTTTTTTTTTTTTGTATGTAAAAGGATTATTCATGATGTTTTCATGAGAAAAACAAAATGTCTTCACTTGAATTTGAGAAAAGAGAAAGAGAAAACAAATTTATGGATCAAACATTATTTATGGATCGACATTGATCTAAATAGATTGTTTCATTTACCTTATATTACGTTCTTTATATTCCAAAAATTGTCCTCATAATCTAAATTTTTTCCATTTTATTCATTCAATTCGACCTGTTTTTTTCTGTTCCACTGACTGACTGACTGACGTATGGTATCATTTTTAACTGACCAACGTGAATGGAAAAAAACGCGTTAAGAGAGGGAACAAAAGAAAAAAATAAAGGTAGATTTTGTGAAAATGAAAAAAAAATAAGATAAGGTAAACCCGATAAAAACAGAGAAATGAACAAACAAAATGAACATTTAAATTTCAACTGGACAACAGCAGAGATTTCTCTTTTCAATCGAGAACAACAAATGAAAAAAGAGATTTTTTCATAATAATAAAAAATGTTGTTGATGTTTGATGATGATGATGATCTGATTACCGAATTTTGGATGTTTGTTTGTCCTAAAAATTTTCATCATTGACATAGAAAATCAACTACAATGGCCTAGATTATTATGATTATCACTGCTAATGATTATTAATAGCGATATTTATTTTTGGATTTCTTTTCTTGCTTACTTTCACTATTTTCACTAAAGGCATACAAGTGAGCCATTTTTTTCCTTCAAAGCCAAATTTAAGGGAACAATTTTTTTTGTTAAGCTAATAATGATGTGCGCGCTATAGTGCACACAGTATCCTTTGAAGCCAAAATTTAAGGAAAACAAAAAAAAATTTTTTTTTAAGCGAAAAAAATACATTTCCTCAATTTAACACAGAATGAATCATTCCTAATCACGAATATTTAAACAAAACAAAAATAAAACAATAGACAAAATTACATTCAATTATCCACACATGTGTCAATCATCATCATTATTCCATCATCGTCAAGGATACCGAAAAAAACAAAACTTGATTTCGTTGAAAAACATTTCCGAGCTACAATCATCAACAACAACAACATTAAATAGCTGGCTGGGCGCGGTATATAATTTTTGCATTGCACATACATTTTGGCTATTTGGTTGATTGGTTGTTTAGCTGTATGGATCGTCATTCATCGACAATACTGTGGCCGCTCCTTTCCAGCACTGGAAAATCATTGTCGATGATAATCACTCACCGCCAGTATAGTGTTTCAAATGTAACTACCACTACCATCCCCAAAACAAAACATTATCACTATTAACATATACAAGCGCTATTCTCTGTTTACATTCCCCTTATGTTTATTTGTTCCTTGTTGGATCACCGATTTTTGGAACACAACTTTTCAGAATATCCAATTATATAGCTGACCGAGGAAAACAAAAACAACAACAACCAACAACAAACCAGAATATCTGCATATATTCCGCATATCCGTAAACACCCTTGTTTCCATCTTTCCTTTTTGGCTTTTGTTTTTTTTACCGCATTAATTTAACCCCCAAAAATATATCCTCCCAAGTAAGTTAATTTACTTTATCAAATATCACCATGATAACACACTATAGTGATATTGGTGATATCATTTTCAATCAACATTGAACATTATCTGTATCTGGCTTTTGGTTTAGTTTTCGGTTTTGGTTTTTTCATTCGTTAAACCAACGCCCAATTTGATTATCATTGATTTTCCAACTTTTTCTTGAATGAAAATCATTATCGAAAGTAAGAAAACCATTATTTTGTTTCCATATTTGCCTAGATTATCCCAACATCATTGCAAAAAACAAAAATTGGTGTCAATCGAATCTCAAATTAATACATTTTTTCCTTGTTTTCTACTATATTTTAATGTCATAGTGACTAAGCTAATTTTTGTCTTTTTTCCATTCTCTCTCCGTTTAGATTTATGTCCTAAAATCTACATTGTTTGTTTGTGTTTGTGCAGTGAGTGAGTGACATTTTCATCGTTTTCCATTGTTTTTTCGATAAGCAAAAGAAGAAAAAGATGGAAAACATTCCAGTTCCAAAAGATATAAAAATTTTGGAAACTGTTGAAGAAATTCAAGATCGTCGTCGTACTGTCCTCGGTCATTATGATGCATTCCGTCAAAATTCTCGAGTGAAACGTTGTAAATTAGAAGATTCAAAACGTTTTCAATATTTTAAACGTGATGCTGATGAATTAGAATCATGGATTAATGAAAAATTACAAATAGCATTGGATGAATCATGGAAAGATCCAACAAATTTACAGGCAAAAATACAAAAACATCAAGCATTCGAAGCTGAAGTACATTCACATGCAAATGCTATTGGTGAATTAGATTCAAATGGTAATGAAATGATTTCGCAACAACATTTTGCATCCGAAGTTATTAAGGTAAGTGTCTGGTGGATACAAAACAACATTTTTGCTAATTTCCACCCCTTTATTGTTCGTACAGCAACGATTAGAAGAATTACATCGATTATGGGATATGCTAATGATCAAATTGAATGATAAAGGTTATAAACTACAACAGGCATTCATATTGGTACAATTTTTACGTCGTTGTGATGAAATTATGTATTGGATTAAAGATAAAGAAGCTATTGTTTCATCGGATGATATTGGACAAGATCTAGAACATGTTGAAGTTTTACAAAAAAAATTTGATGAATTTAAAAAAGATATGGCAAGTCAAGAAATTCATATTAATGAAATTGAACGTGATGCACAGAATTTAATTGAAAAAGATCATCCGGAAAAAGATCAAATTTCGAAACGTTCGGCTGAAATTCGTGATGCTTGGGCCAGATTGATTGAATTACGTCGTTTGCGTGAAGATAAATTATTCGGTGCAAAAGAAATTCAACAATTTAATCGGGATGCTGATGAAACAATATCATGGATTAATGAAAAAGATGCAATAATATCACCAGATGATTATGGTCGTGATATGGCATCTGTATTAACATTACAACGTAAACATGAAGGTGTTGAACGTGAATTAATTGCATTGGCTGAAAAAGTTGATCAATTAGAAAAAGAAGCACAAAATTATACGGAAAAACATCCAGATCTTCGTGAACAAATTCTTATCAAACTGGATGAAATTCGTAATGTTTGGTTAGCATTACAACGAAAATCATCGGAAAGAAAAATACGTTTAGAACATTCATATTTGTTGCATCAATTTATGGCCGATTATCGTGATTTAATGTCATGGATACAAGATATGAAAACAATTATTGCATCGGATGAATTGGCAAAAGATGTTGCAGGTGCTGAAGCACTATTAGAACGTTTACAAGAATATCAAACTGAAATTGATGCAAGACAAGATGCTATATTGAAATTTAAAAATTCAGGTGAATCATTAATCCAGAAGAATATTGCACCTGATGATGTACAACAAAAATTAGATAATTTACAAAAAGAATATGATGCATTAATAAATTTACGTGAAGAAAGAAGAATCCTGTATGAACAATGTATGGATTTACAGCTATTTTATCGCGATACTGAACAAGCTGAAACATGGTTAAATAAACATGAAACATTTCTTCTTAATGATGATCTTGGTGATTCATTAGATTCCGTTGAAGCGCTAATAAAAAAACATGAAGATTATGAAAAATCATTGGCTACACAATCTGAAACTGTTAAAAATTTAGATAATTTTGCTACACGGTTGATTAATGGTGAACATTATGCAAAAGATGATATTGAAAAACGAAGACAATTATTATTGAAAAGACGACAAGAATTATTGGAAAAAGCAGCTAAAAGACGTAAAATGTTGGATGATTCATATGAATGGCAACAATTTGAACGTGATTTTCATGAAATCAAAGGTCTAATGGTTGAAAAATTAAAAACAGCAAGCGATGAAAATTATCGTGATCCAACAAATATTAATGGAAAATTACAAAAACAACAACAATTTGCACAGGAACTATCAGCACAACAAAATCGTATTAATGATTTTAATAAAAATGGTCAACGATTGATTGAACAAAATCATTATCAATCACCAGAAATACAGCAACGTATTGATGAAACAAATGAATTATGGGCAACATTAATTGATTTAGGTGAAAACAAGACGGCCAAATTACAACAAGCAGTTGAACAACAAAAAGTTAATTTGATTTCTGAAGATATTGAATTATGGTTGGCTGAAATTGAACATCAAATTAGTTCAGAAGATTTAGGTAAAGATTTAACATCAGTACAGAATCTTTTGAAACGACATAATATGTTAGAAGCTGATATTGCAACACATCAAGATCGTATTAATGATATTGTTCGACAAACAAATCAATTTATTGAAGATGGTCATTTTGATTCGGATGCTATAAGGGAAAAACAATTGGCATTGGTTGAACGTTATAATAAATTGAAAATACCAATGGAAAAACGTAAACGTCGTTTGAATGATGCCCTACAAGTTCAGCAATTATTTCGCGATATTGAAGATGAAGAATCATGGATCAGGGAAAAAGAACCAGCAGCTAGTTCAACAAATCGTGGTCGTGATTTGATTGGTGTACAAAATCTAATGAAAAAACATCAAGCATTAATATCGGAAATTAATAATCATGAACATCGTATAAAAGCAGTGGAAAAAACTGGTAACGATATGATCCGGAAAGAACATTTTGCATCAAAAGATATTAAACGTCGATTAATTTGGCTGGAAGAACAATGGAATGGTCTGAAAGAACGTGCCGCTCGTCGTAAACAAGAATTAGAAGATTCCCTACAAGCACAACAATATTTAGCCGATGCAAATGAAGCAGAATCATGGATGCGTGAAAAAGAACCAATTGTTGGTAGTAATGATTATGGTAAAGATGAAGATTCAACTGAAGCTTTATTGAAAAAACATGAAGCAATTATGGCTGATTTAGAAGCATTTGATAATACAATACGTTCATTACGTGAACAGGCAAGTAGCTGTAAACAACAAGAAGCACCAGCTGAATTTATACCAGGTCGTGAAGCTGTTGTTGCATTATATGATTATCAAGAAAAATCACCACGTGAAGTATCAATGAAAAAAGGTGATGTTTTAACATTATTGAATGCAACAAATAAAGATTGGTGGAAAGTTGAAATAAATGATCGACAAGGTTTTGTACCAGCAGCATATGTACGTCGTTTGGATGATAATTTATCATCAAGTAGACAACATTTAGGACAAAATTCATTACCAGTACGACAATCACAAATTGAATCACAATATGAATCATTATTGGCATTAGGTCGTGAACGTAAACGTAAATTGGAAGAAGCATTACGTGGATTTCAATTGGTTCGTGAAGCAGCTGAATTAAGTCAATGGGTTAAAGATAAAGAACAAATAAATGTTGTTAATGATGAAGTTGGTGAAGATTTAGAACAGGTAGAAGTTTTACAAAAAAAATTTGATGATTTTATGTCGGATATGAAATCAAATGAACTTCGTTTAATTGAAATGAATCAAATGGCAACACAATTAGCTGAATTAGGACAAGTTGAAGCTGCAAATAAAATTAGTCAACAAGTTGGTGATTTAAATCGTAAATGGGTACAATTAACAGAAGCAACACAACAACGTGGACAACAATTAGCATCAGCACATGAAGTACAACGTTTTCATCGTGATATTGATGAAACAAAAGATTGGATTCGTGAAAAAGAAGATGCACTACAAAATGATGATTGTGGTCATGATTTACGTTCAGTACAAACATTACAACGTAAACATGAAGGTTTGGAACGTGATTTGGAAGCTTTATTGGAAAAAGTAAGACAATTGGAAAAAACAGCTAATTCAATTGAATCGAAACATCCAGAATCGGCTGAAATAACTCGTGTGAAACAAATTGAAATAATGGAAATGTGGTTACAATTAAAGAATAAAGCCGATGATCGTAAACGTAAACTACAAAATTCATATGAATTGCAAAGATTTTTGAATGATCATGGTGATCTGATGCTGTGGATACAAACAATGATGGGTTTAGTTGCATCGGATGAATTAGCAAATGATACTATTGGTGCTGAAGCTTTGTTGGAAAGACATCAAGAGCTATCATCCGAAATTAATGCCCGTAAACAAACATTTCAAAATATTGAAGATTTTGGTCAACGTTTAATACGTGAAAATCATTATGCAACTGAATTAATACAGAAAAAATTAGAAGAATTATATCATACATTTCAGGAATTGAATAGTGCATGGGATCATCGACAACATCGTTTACAACAATGTTTAGATTTACAATTGTTTTATCGTGAATGTGAACAAGCTGAAAATTGGATGGGTAATCGTGAAGCATTCTTGAAAACACAAGATGATGATGATAATGTTGAAATTTTAATTAAAAAACATGAAGATTTAAATAAAGCCATTCGAATTCAAGAAGAAAAAATTGAAAATCTTAAAAAATTAGCTGATAAATTGATTGATAAAGATAATTATGCAAAAGATTCAATACGATCGAAACGTGATCAAGTTTTGGATCGTTGGAATCTACTGAAAGATGCTTTGATTGAAAAACGATCCAAATTAGGTGATTCACAATCAATACAACAATTTTCACGTGATGCTGATGAAGTGGAAAAATGGATTACGGAAAAATTACAAATGGCAACTGATGAATCATATAAAGATCCAGCTAATATACAATCAAAACATCAAAAACATCAAGCATTTGAAGCTGAATTGAATGCAAATAAAGACCGCATTCAACAGATACTGTCGATGGGTGATAATCTGATTGGTAAAGGTAAATGTGGTGATGGTGAAGAAGCCGTTCGAGATAAACTAATATTAATCACTGAACAATGGAAATATTTGACGGAAAAAACAACTGAAAAGACGATTAAACTGAAAGAAGCAAATAAACAACGTACATATAATGCAGCGATTAAAGATTTAGAATTTTGGCTAGCTGAAGTTGAACGTTTATTGAATAATGAAGATGTTGGTAAGGATTTAAATTCCGTACAGAATCTACAGAAAAAACATCAATTATTACAAGCTGATATTGAAGCACATGAAGATCGTATAAAAGATATGAATGCATTAGCTGATTCATTGAATGATGCTGGCCAATTTGATAGTGATGTTATTAATGAAAAACGTAATACAGTTAATGAACGTTATCAACGTGTATTGAATCTTGTTAATCATCGTCGTAATCGTTTGAATGAAGCAACAACATTACAACAATTTTTAAGAGATATTGCTGATGAAGAATCATGGATTAAAGAGAAACAACTGTTAGTTTCATCAGATGATTATGGTCGTGATTTAACTGGTGTTAAAAATTTACATAAAAAACATAAACGTTTTGAAAATGAATTAGCTGCACATGAACCAAATATTCAGGCGATTCAGGAAGCTGCACAGAATTTAATGCTAGAATCAAATCTTGGTAAACCTGAAATTGAACAACGTTTACAAGCTTTGGAACAATTTTGGTTACGTTTAAAAGAAATGACATCAATTCGTGAAAATAAAATTGAACAATCACTTTCGTATCAACAATTTTTAGTTAGAGTTGAAGAAGAAGAATCATGGATATCGGAAAAATTACAACTTTTAAATTTGGATGATTTAGGTGATAGTATGGCATCAGTACAAGGTGTTCGAAAAAAACATGAATCATTTGAAAATGATTTTGCATTACATAAAGAACGTTGTTTGGAAATTATTGCTGCTGGTGATGTATTGATAAATGAAAATAATCATCATTCAGATCAAATACGACAACGACAAAATCAATTACGAGATCGTTTGAATCGTTTAGAAGATGCAGCCCGTAGACATAAACAAAAGCTGGAAGATAATCATGCTTATTTGGAATTTATGTGGAAATCTGATGTTGTTGAAAGTTGGATTGCCGATAAAGAAATGCATATTAATAATAATGATTATGGTCGTGATCTATCATCAGTATCAACATTACTAACAAAACATGAAACATTTGATGCCGGTCTGCAAGCATTCGAACAAGAAGGTATACAAACAATAACCGAATTAAAAGATAAATTACTGGCATCAAATCATGCACAAAGCGATATTATTCATAAACGTTATGATAATTTAATTGCACGTTGGCAAGATTTACGTGCTGCAAGTGAAGCACGTAAAGCACGGTTATTAAAAGTTCAAGAACAATTTAAACAAATCGAGGATTTATTCTTGACATTTGCTAAAAAAGCATCACAATTTAATTCATGGTTTGAAAATGCTGAAGAAGATCTTACTGATCCTGTTCGTTGTAATTCAATTGAAGAAATTCGTGCACTATTGGATTCACATCAACAATTTAAACAATCATTGGTTAGTGCTGAAAATGATTTTCAAGCTTTGGCTGAATTGGATCGTCGTATACATAGTTTTAAAGTTGGTCCAAATCCATATACATGGTTTACAATGGATGCATTGAAAGAAACATGGTTGAATTTGCGTAAAATTATTGCCGAACGTGATGCAGAATTAGCAAAAGAATATCAACGACAAGAAAATAATGATAAACTTCGTCGGCAATTCGCTGCGGCTGCTAATGAATTTCATAAATGGATTAATGATGCCAGGTAAATTCATTGTTATAAGATTTTTTTTGTTTTTGTTTTTTGTAATTAATTTTCCTTTTTTTCCCGAATCAAAGAATGTGGCTTTTGGATGGTGGTTCAATGTTAGAAGGAACTGGATCACTTGAAGCACAACTTGAAGCAACAAAACGTAAAGCAATGGAAGTACGTTCAAAACGTAGTGATTTGAAAAAAATTGAAGAACTTGGTGCTGTTCTTGAAGAACATTTAATTCTGGATAATCGTTATACTGAACATACTACTGTTGGTTTAGCACAACAATGGGATCAATTAGATCAATTATGTATGCGTATGCAACATAATCTGGAACAACAAATTCAAGCACGTAATCATTCGGGTGTTACGGAAGAAGCATTAAAAGAATTTTCAATGATGTTTAAACATTTTGATCGTGAAAAGAATGGAAAATTACCACATGCAGAATTTAAAAGTTGTTTACGTGCATTGGGTTATGATTTAGAAATAATACCACCAGGTGAACCTGATCCACAATTCGAAGCAATATTGGATATTGTTGATCCTAATCGTGATGGTTATGTACAACTACAAGAATATATGGCTTTTATGATTTCCAGGGAAACAGAAAATGTATCAACAAGTGAAGAAATTGAAAATGCATTCCGTGCTATTGCTACGGATGGTCGACCGTATGTTACGGCTGAAGATCTTTATTCGGTAAGATTTTTTCAATGTTTGTTTTTCATTGTTTTTCTCATTAAATTCTTTCTTGATTTTTTCCCACAGAATCTATCGAAAGAAATGGCCGATTATTGTATGAGCCGTATGAAATCGGTTACCGATCCAAAAACTGGAAAAGAAGGCTATGATTATGTGGAATTTACCCGAACATTATTTCAAACACAGTAAATCCGGATCAGAATTTTTCAAAATCAAACTTTTTTCTCCCATTTAAATATTCATAGATTCAATTCATTCGTAGATTATGAATTTTATATTAACCCTTAATCTTTAGTAGAGATTCTTGACCAAAATTCCAAAACAAAAAAATATTCCATATTTTTCATTTTTGAAAAAATAAAGTTTCCACAATGAATTTTCAACTTAAAACAAAAATCTTGTAATCTTTCTTCTTTCCGACTAATTGTTGATGGCAAATTTTCCATTCATTGAACTTGAATTTGAATTTGATTGATTGATTGATTGATGGAAAAACAAAAAAACAAAAAGTTTTCGATGTTATAAAGGGCACAGACAGTTTTTCATTTTCTTCGTCGCCGTTTCTTCTTGATTTTCAATTTTTGATTTTCAACATTTCAATCAATAATGGAATTTCAACGAAAATTTACAACATCAATATTTCATGTAAAATTATACAATCATAAACCTTGTCTTTCTTCTTCAGTCATGATTGATCGTAATAATAATAATCCTCATTTCAATACTGCTACTGAAAATATTGTTAATTTCAATCATCGCTGTTCATATAAATTTGTCTATCTTTTAGCTGATCGTTGGGGTTTGAAATTCTATCTAAATAACCCAAATAATCACAGTGGCTGGAATAAAACATTTGAAAATTGGTTATGGAAAATTGATTGTTATTGTTTGGTTTATCGTTCTCAAACGAAATCCTCATTGTTTATAAGAAATTTTTCATCCCGATCTGATATACGAATAGAATTCATTAATGTTGATGAATGTTTACGTTTTATTTATCAATGTGAAAATTTTTTATTTATTGAACAACAATTTAAGATAAAAAAATCACCAGAATATTCTATGATTAATAATAAACAACAACAGCAACAATCGACAACAACAACAACAACACCAAGAACAACAACAACAACCGGCGATCGAAAAACAAAAAAGAAAATTTTTTTGGAAAATTTTTTGAACTTTTTCTGTGGATGTTTTAAACCCTTATTGCATTTGTTGTTTATGGATGAATCAAAATCAATGAAAAAATCTGATTATGATTATTATTATGAACCAATGTTTAGTCCATTTGAAGTTTGAATTCAAGATTTGCTACTGACCATTATCCTCCATATTTGTTTTTGATTTTGTTTTTTTTTCTGAAGTGAAATTTTGAAATTCCAAAAAAAAGGATGTTTTCAACAACCAACCAACCAACCAATAATCTATATTCTCTATGTTATCAATTTTATTTGATTGAATTTTTGCTTGTGAAATAAAAGCTGATTGATCAATCAATGAATGATCAGTAATTTCATTTTTGTTGTTGTTGTTTTGATTTCTGAATTTCTCTTTTTTTTAGGATATTCGTGTGCCTGTGTGTGTAACCAATGGTTACATTTATTATATTGTTTTGTTTGTTTTTGTTTTTTCTCCGGTAAATTATGACCGAGTTGTACCGAGACGAAATTTTCTGCTGAGGGGGGGAGAATTGTCGAATGCAAGTTTTGTTTTTTTTTTTTTGTTTTTCTGGTTTGAAAAGAAGAAAAATTCTTTAATGAATGATAATTTGTGTGTTGAAAGAATTTTTTTTTTGATTGACAAAGAATATTCCAGTGATACAGCGACAGTAATTTATTTTGGTTTGTTTTGTTTGGTTTGGTTGAAAAGTCGATTTGTCAACCGAAAAAAAAACGAAGAAAAAATGAGTACATTAGATACAGAAAAAGATGAAGATCAATCATGGGTGTTGGATTCATTGGTTGGTTTTCTTAAAAGTCCATTATGGTCAACATCATTGAATGATTTTATTGATCGTCATTCGATTAGTAAGTAGTAAATTTCCGGGAAACAAATTTTCTAAAAAATATTCTTTAAATTTTTTTTCTGAAAAAGTTTTCGACCCGAATGAAATTGAAGATGATAATGGTAATGTACAATATCAACAAGAATATTTAGATATATTTCAACAATATAGACGTTTAGTTGATCAATTAATTGGTTCACATATGCAAGAATTAGATATTAATGAACAACAATTTTCACGTGCATGTCAATTAGCTGAAGGTATGCTGGCAACAAAACTGAAACGAATTCTGTTTGAAGAATTATGGGCTGCTGAAGATTATGAAGTATTCGTACGGTTAATGTCCAAAAGAAATGTTGAATTACAATTAGAAGCAATGGAAATTCTTGTACGTAAATATGGTCTGGTTTATGATGTTTTTGTACCGGTTGGTACATCACCGAAAAATTTCCTAAGTGAAGATCATATTTTACGTGAAGCTATTGTACGATCGTTGAATGATTTAGAATTAGAACATGATAAAGATGATGTGGATGATGAATCGAAACCTAACCGTGGAAAAGTAATCAGAAAAAATGTCGAAGTTGATGTTGAACCAAATGATAATCCGCCAGTAGAAGAAGAATCGGGTGAGATTGATGATGAAGCAGAAGAAGAAGAAGCAGCAGTGGTAAAAACAGATAAAGAAACAGGTAAGGTTTTATCACGTTTGTTTAACCTGACCTTGATGAATGTTTTTTTCCCCAAGTACAAAGAGATGCAGAAAGATTGGTTAAAGTAAAACAAAAATTTGATCAAAAAATGACCGAAGCATTACAATCAGCATTTATGAATGATGATGATGATGATGATGATGGTGATAAAGAAAAAGTCAAAAGTCAGGTTCAGTTAACCCAGATTGATGAAGATGGTGATGATGAATCTGAATCCAAAGCAAAACAACAACAAAAAGATTCTTCAATGATTTCGAAACCAGGTTTAAGTGATGAAGATATACATAAAAGAGCTGATTATTTACGTGCTCAAAGAGATAAAATATTGAAAAAACGTCAAAAAGAACGTACAGAACGTATATCGAAATATTTGATTAAAGAACGACAATCAAAACAACCACCACCATCAGTATCATTATCATCAACAGGAGAAATTGCGGAATCAGATGCGGCGACGACGACAACCGATAATAATGGCCGTATGTTGGCATTTCGTAAAAGTTTAGCTGCACGTTTGAAAGCTGAAGTTGTACTTGGCGGTGGTGGCGGTGGTGTTGCCAATCCTACATCAAAATCATCAAATGAATAAATGAATGGAGAAAATTTCCTTGAAAACATTTCTTGGAAAGATTCTCGCCGCAGAGTTGTCCGCATTTGATGATTAAAAATCCCAAACATTTTAGATTAATTTTTCTAGAAATAGACTTATGCTTAGCAGACTTTTTTTAGTCAAATCTTTAATCCTTATCAATTAACCCGTCCGTTACTAATCCATCATGATCATTATAATAACATTGAAAAAATAAAAAATTTCTTTAATAAAACATTTTTATTGTAAATATTCTTTATTCAATTCTCTACCAATCAACCAACGACGAATTTCACTAGTACCGGCACCAATTTCATATAATTTTGAATCACGTAATATTCTACCAGCTGGATAATCATTTGTATAACCATTACCACCTAACATTTGTATTGTATCCAATGCTAATTGGGTGGATGTTTCAGCTAGTGTTAATATAACGGCTGCACAATCTTTTGTATATGGACTTGGACCAGGTCGACGTTTATTATTATTATTCATTGAATCATTATTATCAGTGTTTTGTTGTTTTTGATTTTGTTTATATTGATCCAATGCTCTTGATACATTATAAAGATATGAACGACACATTGATAAACGTGAATACATATCAGCCATTTTACCTTGTACAATTTGAAATGAACCAATTGGTTTATTGAATTGTTTACGTTCATGTACATATTTGAATGCTAATTCACATGCAGATTGCATTAGTCCTAATGGTCCACCAGATAATACTAAACGTTCACTATCCAAACCGGACATTAGTATATAAACACCACTATCAATTTTACCGATAAGATTCGTTTCAGGAATTTTTACATTATCAAACAATAATTCACTTGTTGGTGAACCTTTCATACCAAGTTTATTGATAATTTGTCCAACCTGGAAACCTTCCATATCTTTTTCCACCAGAAATGCTGAAATACCTTTTTCACTTGTTTTTGCATAAACAAACACAACATCAGCTTCAGGTCCATTGGTTATCCAGAATTTATGTCCATTCAATAGATAATAATCAGAATTTTTATTCGGTTTTCGAGCTGTTGTACGCATTGATGTAACATCTGAACCACTTGTCACTTCAGACATTGCTAATGAACCAATAAATGTTCCATCAATTAATCGTGGTAAAAATCTTGATTTTTGTTCATCATTTCCATGTAATGATATTTGATTAATACAAAGATTTGAATGTGCACCATATGACAGTGCAAGGCCACCAGCACATCTACTTAATTCTTCCATTGCTAAAACATGATTAAAATAATCTAGACCTAGACCACCATATTCTACCGGTGCTGTAATTCCCAATAATCCCATTGATCCTAATTTTTTCCAAAATTTACGAAAATCATCATAATGGCCATTATGGTCAATCTGGGGAGAATTTTCAAAAAGAAAGAAAAAAAATTAGTTAAAATTTAATAAGAAGGGGAATAGTTTCCAGAAACCTTTTGAACCAATTCTTCGGGTAATTCTTTTTCAGCAAAATTTCTAACCATTTGACGAAATTCAATTTGCTCACCGGTCAATCCATGTAATACATCAGAATTCCATATGATACTTGGCGTTCGATTTTCGACAAAATTATCAACAATATTTTGAGATTGTTGTTGATAATAACGACGAATTGATTGGAAAAGAATTTGTCGAAAATTTTTTGATTGAAACAACATTATTATTCTTCGGGAAATTTCCAAAAATCAATCAATCAAGCAAGCAAGCAAGCACTAATTCACATTTTTATCAATAAACATCAGCATCCTCACCATCAACGAAAATCATCGAGCAGAAGCATGATGACAACATCATCATGCTGATGATGATTAGAATGATTGAAAGCAAACTAGCAAAAATCAAGTCATATCATCTGAGCTTTTTTTTAATTGTTCAAAAAAAATGATAATCTTTAATTTCATTTAGTCGATATGTCCTTCGATGAATGAAGAAAAAAAAAAGAAAAAACTTGAAATCTTGTTTGATAAATTTTTATTATTCCTAAAAAATCTGTCTCATAGATGGCAGCATTGGTTTCGTTTTTGTTTTTTTAGTTTTTTAAATTTAAATCAGTCGGGCGTTTTTTGGGTGAAAAAAACAAAATCTGATAACGAAATATTTCGTACATAGATAAGAAAAACGGAAATAAAATATTTGTCGCCTAAATTGTTGTTGGTTGATTGGTTTGCTTATTTATCCTATATTTTTTATTATTATTATGTAAAAAAAAGGAAAATATTCTGAATAAAATGATGATAAAACGATAATAAAAAAACAAACAAATAAAATTTCTTAAATTGATTATGGATCTGAAATACATAAACCAATAGGTTCGATGACCGCAAGGTTTTCTTGTTTTTTTAATATGTTCATTTTTGCTTCGCTTTTTTACTTTTACTTTTGACAATATCTTCATCGCTCTCTCTATCATAAAAGTTAATAAAAATACCATTATCAGTTGATTTTCTTTGATTACATTTTTAAAAATTGATTTTGTTGTTGTTTTTTTTTATTATTATTATTGTTGTTTTTCAATCAGCAATTCAGTTGGAAAATTCATTCATTTTTCTGCATCATTACCATCATCGATGAGAATAAAACTTCAACAAGCAAAATCGACAACGATAAAATGAAAAATCAAATTTTATTCAAGAATTTTTTTTACAAGAATATTTTTGGTAAATGAATTTCAAGGAAATAATCGAAAATAAGATTAATATTTTTCTTCTTTGAGAAGAAAAATTCAGGAAAGAAAATGATGGGAATTTTGTTTTTTTTCATTTTAT
>ERZ500997.233-NODE-233-length-15440-cov-5.270848_pt1 | contig 15440 bp, 14 predicted proteins | sample MGYA00248826_ERZ500997 | MGnify/ENA primary metagenome ERZ500997 (study PRJEB25958, sample SAMN03398524) | human skin metagenome | study: EMG produced TPA metagenomics assembly of the Human Skin Microbiome Metagenome (human skin metagenome) data set.
GAATGTGATGATGATAAAGATGATAATAAATCCAACGAACAGATCAATGAATTTAAACTACAAATTATATCAAGTTCATCCGATTCGGATAACAATAAACAATTGAAACGAAAAAAACGTAAAATTTTAGATGAAGATGAATATAGTCAAAAAATTGGTTCGATTATTGAACGAGATTTTTTCCCGGATTTACCTAAAATGCGACTTGAATTAGAATTACAAGATGCTATAAAAAATAATGATTTTGAACGAATTTCTCGTTTGGCTAGGAAAAAAATTGAACAAAATAATAAAGGTACGAATAATAATAATAATATGTCAAATACGCCAGCAAATTTTTCAACACCTGCATCAACATTAAATGATGATGAAATTTGTTTACAAAAGTAAGTCAAAAAAACTTAAAACCAACTTAATAATTCTGATATTTTTTCCCCTAAATAGAATTGATCCTAGAGATCAAGATGATGATGATGAAACATCCGATCAATCGATTAATATTGAAAATTTAAATCTGAATAAATTTCTAAATAAATTTACATCCGAAGATAATGATACATTTGAACGATTACAAGATAAAGATATTGAAAAACATTTAAAAAGATTAGAATTTCTAAATAGTGATTCACGAATGAATAATGAAATGGTTGAACGATCAATAGAATTACCAACAATTGAACAACAACAAATTTTGATGAATTCGAATCAATCAACAAAAGAATTACAATCAGCTGGTAGTCGATTAATTACATGGAAACATTCGAATAAAAATTCTGTTATGTTTGATCCGGATGGTGTACCATTTACTGAAAATGAATTAGAATTGGTAAAATCTAAACAAATTATTCGACATGAAAATACTCGTTTTAATATGAATCCATTTCAAACGGGTATTGTTTCACAACAAGCAGCTGCAGCAGCCGTAATAAATAATGGTGGAAAAATTGGTGTCGATGGAAAAGAAGCTGGTCGACAAGAAACACCAAATATTAATGGTTTTTCATTTGTACCAAGTACACCTTGTTTAAAACCAGAAAATCTAATTGGTGGTAGTTCACCATTAATGACATGGGGTAGTATTGATGCTACACCAATCAATTTAAAAGGTGATCAAACACCATTATTACATTCAGGTGGTGGATCACATTTTAAAATTCCTGATATATCGGAAAAAGAACAAATTGGCCAACAATTAGCTAATCGTATATTGATGAAAAAGAAAACAACTACAGAAAATCATATGAAAAGTCCATTTATAAAAGGTACAACAAATCATGAACGATTAAATTCAATGTCACCAGCTGCAAAATTATTAGCAATAAAAAAATTGGGTGTTCATCAAAATATTGATAATCGTTTACAGGCTAGTTATTCACCATTGATGACATCAATATCGACACCAACACCAACACCAAGACGTTTAATAACACCAACACCATCACCATCGATATCTAATAAATCATCATCAACAATGACGCCTAAAACAAATTCAATAATGAATAATGATAATCAACATTTGAAAACAAACAGTAAAAGATCAAAAGCATCACAATTTTTTTGATTATTATTTTGTAAATATATTTTTTTTTTAAAGAAAAAAAACTTTGACCTAATAAAAAAAAATATTCTAATCTCGGTTATCAATGGTGAATCTATCCTCAATTTGACAAAAATTATCATTGACAGATTTGGATGATGATAATGGAAAACAAACAAATTTCATTCATTCCATTTCATTATGCACAATGAGTTTTTGAACTTTTTTCTTTTTTTTTGGTGAAAACAAAACATAATGTTGTCTGTGTGTGTGTGTGATAGACATTGAGAATGTTGCATTGAATATTTTTTCCATGAAAATCCTCATAAGGATTCTTCATTTTTGTTTGTTTGTACTTTTGATACGCGTAGTGTTAGTGTGTAGTGTACAGTTTTTTGGTTCATTTTCTGGTTGAGCTAAAATTTGATAATTTTTTTGATGATAACATCATCAATGATATCATAAACTGAATGAACAACGATAATGATAATGATAATGATAAAGATTTGTTTTTTTTTGCAATGATTTGAAAATAATAAAGAAAATGGTAAAAAAACAAAACATTTATCTTCTTTACTTATTTTTTGGTTACTTTTCTTTACGTGATCTATTTCATTTTCATAGAGAAACTTTTATCAAAAAACCATAACCATAATCTATTTCTGGACCGATCCATAATCAACGTTTTTTTTCATATCAAAATATCGTCGTTGTTGTTGTTTTTTCTCCCCTTCACTTTCTTTCATTCGTTCTCTCTCTCTCCATTCATTCGATCATCGATCAATATCGTGATATGAATTTCATTATTCGATATCATTGGTAACCATTGGTTGATTATCATCAACAAATTCAAATGAACAAAAAAAAATCAACAATTTTTCCAATCATCAACAGCCAACAATAAAATATGACGCATTTCATTCGATAAATTGATTATTTTTTCCTTCTTTCTTCTTTTGATGATTTTTATTTTGACAAATCAACGATTTCAACCGATTAACCACCAAACGAAATGGAATCTAACCTCATCATCCTTACACAAACTTTTAATTTAATTATTGAAAACAACCAAAACAATAATAATCATCCATCATTGTGATCTTAGCTTTTTGTTTTGTTTTTCTTTGCTTTGATTATAATTGTCATCATACGCACTATCCTACCTTTTTATTATCAAACAAAATCGAACGTTTTTTTTTTGTTTTGATTTGATTGATTGATTGATCGATTGATCGATCACTGACTTTTCTGTTCTCTGATCTTCTTCTTTCGTCGCGAGTATTATTTTAATCGTTTTTTCGAATCACCCTTTTCAGTAAGTTTTGTTTTCTTCAAATTTGTCTGTTTTCTAATTGAATCTGGTTTTTCTCTCTGTGTTTTTTTCTTTCAGCGAAAATGTTACAATTACCAATTGGAATACGTTGTTTTTTACAAAAACGTTTTCGTACTTTAAACATTTATAGATCTCTTGTATTAATATTAACATATTTAGCATATGCTAGTTATCATCTAAGTCGTCGTCCATTCAGTATTGTTAAAAGTGTTCTTACCTGTAATAATCAAACTGATCATCATAATGATGGGGATGAATGTGGTTGGAAACCATTCAATAATCAAAATGATTCAGAAACATTACTTGGATTATTGGATTCAGCATTTTTGTTTGCATATGCTATTGGAATGTTTTTTTCTGGGTTTTTAGCCGAACGTTGTAATTTAAGATATTTTCTTGCATTCGGAATGTTATTTAGTGGTTTATTAAATTATTCAATTGGTTTAGCATATTATTATAATATACATTCATTATCATATTTTGTTTTATTACAAATTCTTTCCGGTAAATTGCTTTTGAAACAAATTACCGGGTTAATTTACTAATTTATCATTTTAAATCAAAGGCATTTTACAAACAACTGGTTGGCCAGCTGTTGTTACCTGTATTGGTCATTGGTTTAATAAATCATCACGTGGTGTTTTGTTTGGTATTTGGAATTCACATACAAATGTTGGTAATATTATTGGTGCATTAGTTGCCGGTGCTTTTGTCGATTATAATTGGGGTTTAAGTTTTATAATACCCGGATTGATTATTGGTTTATCTGGATTTTTTATATTTTTATTTCTTGTGCCTTGTAAGTTTTTTTTTTCTGTTTGTTTGTTTGCTGACGTTTGTTCATTGATCAATGTTTTTTCAATTTCAATTTCAGGTCCCGAAGATGTTGGAATATCATCAACAATCATACATGGACCGCAACAATCAACAATCGCTGATCAAATTGATCCAACCGAATCGATTATACAATCAGCTGAAGATTCGGGTATATTTGCACGTAGTGGTGATAATCATCGTAGAATTATTATTCGTAATGATAATGATATTGAATCGGTAACGTTCGAAACAACTCTTTGATAACGTTTCTTTCTAATTTTTCTATTTCCACAATAATAGTCACAAATGGAAGAAGATAGTCCATTACTTTGTTCATTAGACGATAGTGCCATTAATGTACATATACCGGAAAAACATGCCATTTCATTTTTTCAGGCATTAAGAATTCCTGTAAGTTTTTCTTTTTGGTTTGTAATAATTTTTTTACCCAAAAAACTTAATTAATCAATTTTCAATTACACAAACACAAAGGGTGTAATTGAATTTTCTGTTTGTCTATTTTTTGCAAAACTAGTTAGCTATACATTTTTATTCTGGTTACCATTTTATATTAATTTTTCAAGTATGTTTTGTGTATGTCAACATCTTATCATTTCAATTCAAACAATTTTTTCAAATTTTCCAGTGCATAGTTCATCATCAAATTCAGCATTTTTATCTGCATTTTTTGATTTGGGTGGTATTATTGGTGGTATATTAGCCGGTTTTATTGTTGATCGTTATGGTGCTAGTGCTATTACCTGTGTTGGTATGCTTAGTATGGCAATACCTTCGGTAAATAAAAATATTCGATTTCTGATCAAATAAATTTATTAATAAGATTTTCTTCAAAATAGCTATTATTATATTACAACTATGGTAATCAATCAAATTCGATGAACATCCTGTTACAAATTATAACCGGAACATTTGTTAATGGACCATATGCATTGATAACGACGGCCGTATCGGCTGAATTGGGTACCAAAGTTAAATCAAGTCAAGCATTAGCTACAGTTACGGCTATTATTGATGGTACTGGATCGCTGGGTGCTGCTATTGGTCCATTATTAAGCGGACCATTAGGTGGTATTGGTTGGAGTTATGTTTTCCTTATGGTCATCTTATCCGATACATTAGCATTATTATCATTGTTACGTATTGCACGGCAAGAATATTATCGTTTAAGATCAAATTGAACCAAACTAATCGAACGAACAAACATTGATCATGTCGTGGCGCTGATTATGTTTTTTTTTTCACTCATCAAATCAACGAATTTCCTAACCCTTTTTTTTATCATTTTCTAATTAACTTTAACTAATTTTTTTTTGATAAAAACATTTTATAAATATTTTTTTTTTTTTTTGAAAAGGATAAATATACCGATTTTTTTTATTAATTCATCGAAGAAGAAAAAAAATTGAAAAAAATCCAGAGAAGTAAATTCTCCATAAAATAATTTGAATGTAATGATGTGATGATGATGATGATGATGGAAACAAAGAACAAAAAATTGTACAGAATTTTTTCAACTTTTATTTTTTTTTTCAAAATTCATGCATTTTTTGTCTGTTGTTGAATCTAAACTATTATTATGATTAACATCGACATTAAGATGATAATGAGAAAAAGGGTTAAGAAAGGAACGAAAAAAAAGAGAGTATATGTTTGTTGGGTCACAATCATCATCATCATCATCAATGGAAAGTTGTATAAGTCACACACAAAAAAAATCAATTATCAATCAATCAATTCCATTCATCAACTAATGGTGTTTGATCACCACCACCTTTAATTATATTCGGTGTTGATTGTTGATCATCTTGCATTGGACTAATTGACATTTGTGATGATGCACCCGGTGTTGAATATCCAGGTGTACGAGGTTTATTTATTAATCCTAATGATATCGATGGCTGTATTGTTGGCATTGATGATTGTTGTTGTTGTTGATGTTGTCCTGTTATTGATGATAATGATGATTGTAATAATGGTGGTATTTGTAATGATGTTGTTGATGTCATTGTACGATTATGATGATGATTAATATTATTATTATTACGATTTGAATTCCAATCTTGCGTTATTGTTGATTGTTGTTTTAATAAATCTGACCATTGATTACCACCACGTTGACCAGGACGTTGATTTTGTATTTGTGGAATCGAAGGGGGTGGTGGTGGAGGCGGTGGCATCATTGTTTGTCCTGTTGCATATGATGGAATATTACCACCACCACCAACACCCATACCGATACCACCAGCACCAACTGCTGTTGTTGTCGCTGATAATGGTATTGGATATAAATTAGGTCTTTGAAAGGTAGATCCACCACTGGCTACCGACGCCGTTAATGATTGAGCAATGGCCGTATTCGATGCAGCAGCAGCAGCGGTAGCAAAATTTCCATTAAATGTTGCTGTCGTTGTACCACCTGGATGTCCAGTTACCTATGATAATTAATTAAATAAATGATTAAATAATGATGCCGCTGCAAGTTGTATCGCTTGTGGATAAACCACTTACATTAACATAAGGTGATGTTGTTGATGATTGTGGAGTACGTTGTTGATGTTGTTTTACATATGGACTAGCATTAATTGGTGTTTGTTGTTGTCCAGGTGTTATCATTGTTGTTATTGTTGAATAATCTTTATAATGATCTTTAAACCATTTAAATAATTGAAATATTGATTTAAAAACATTCATACGATATTTAAATCCATCCGGTGTAACTGTTATCAATTCATGAAATGCTTTTTGATTTGGTTGATATGATAGTAAAAATTTTCCGGGAAATTCTATTTTTAAACAAAAAAAAATTCAAAATCAAAAATTAAAAGTCAAAAATCGAAAGTCAAAAGTCAAAAATTCAAAAGTCAAAAAACAAATACCTTTCGATGCTGATACAATATACGGAATACGTGATGGTGCTTTTTGTTTTTCTTCATTCAATACTTTTTCAGCTGCTTGTCTATCACCATTTAGATCACGAAAATATTTAAAATTTATTAAATCACGTGCAAAACTTGCCATCGGTTGTACATAACGGGCAATAATTTCATCTAAATCTTCAAATGATTCTTGATCAATAAATAATTGTTGTCCTAATGAAAATGGATTTGTTTTTCCTTCTTCACGTATCAATACATTTTGATAAATACCATCATGTACTTTCCATGATAATGTTAAATGATCATTACCTTTTGATGATGGTCGAATGACAGCTTCACCTTGTGGTGATGCACTTAATATTTGTTCAGATTTTTTTAAATCAATATTATGAAATGATGGATGTACAATAATTCTTTTCATATATGTACGTTGATGATTTTTACGTTTTTTACCATCTTCTTCTAAACGTATATCATATTCTTCCGAATCAAAATCATAATAATTATCTTTATTTGGTTTAAAACGATTATTCGAATCAATTAGATCCGATGTACGACATGTTAATTCCAATGAAAATCTTTCAATAATAATTTTCAATATTCGACAATTAATTGTCATACCAACTTTTACACGTGTTAATGGATCGGTTACATCTTTATCGGAAAGATATTTTAATGGTATAATACCTGTAAGACCATTATCTAATCGTACCCGAACACCAAATGATTGTCCAGGACATTGATTTGTATCAAAATGATTCCATACTTCACCTAATTCATTAAAATCATCTTTTAAACAAAATGGACATTTCCATAGACCAGTTTCCATACGAATTGGTTGTGCTTGATCCACTTGTTCGGTTTTAGGTTTTCTTCTTGCAATACCTGTTACACGTACCTGTACATATTTTCCAATACAAAATGTTTGTAAATTTTCACCAGTTAATAATTCAAATATTTCTTCATCATTTGGTGAACGATATGATTTTCGTTTATCTTGATAACGATCAGTTAATTCTGTACGAATATCATATAATGTTTGTTTTTTCAATCCTAAACCTTGTCTATGTAATTCTTTTGCAAATTCATCCAAATCTAAATCACGTAATTTTTCTGGATTTTCAATAATTTCTTCCAATGCTTGTGCTGGATTATGATCATTATCTTCATCATAATCTAATGCATCGACAGCCATTTTTCTAGCCCATTCATATGTTTCCGGATGAACACGTGTACTATCCAATACTTCAATATAAGTTTCCGTACCCGAATCAGCAAATGAATTTGTATCGATTTTTATAAAACCAGCACAATTTATAAAAACATTTTTACCAATCGAACAATTTTGTATCAGTTGAGATCTACTTTCCAATAATGGTGTTTGTTGTTTTTTTAATGTTCGTAATAAATAAGCACCTTTACGTGGACCGAGACCACCAATAAATTGTACTAATGATGATGTATAAGGATGTACCAGACATTTATTAATATCAACACCAACTTCATTAACACGATTAACAAATTCCGAATAAATTGCATTCAATAATGTTTCACGTGGTACATTATCCTGTAATGGATGTAATTTTAAACACAGAATTTCTTCATCAGCTGAACATAATTGCGCAAATTCTAATAATGGATCTTGTAGTCGTCGTGCTAATGAAATTGCTTGACGTAATTTTGGTGGATAATTATGAAAATCAGTAATGGCTCTTTTTGAATTCATATAAACAATTGATAATTCTGAATCAATATATTCAATAGGTATTAATGGTAAACGTTGAATTTCATGTAGATTACGTATCATTTGTGTTAAATCATCCATAACATCTTTAGTAACTAATGTATCGGCACCTAATGCAATAACATGTGGTTTTTTTGTTAAAATAAAATTCTGTAATTTTTGACGATCTTTTTCACGTAAATTTCGTTCAATATCACTAAGAAAACCACCTTCCGAACGTTTTAACATAAAATGTTCAAGTTTTATATAATCCGTAACTTCACCATCACCATCGATTAATGCACAAAAACTTGCTTCTTCATTATTTGGTACAAATGCAAAACCCATTATACGAATACCATTACGTGTATCAAAATCATCATCATTATCATCATCATCATCATCGTCATCACCACTATGATTATGATTACGATTTTTTTTATCCTGTATAAAAGCCGGTATATATGGTCCAATCGATAAATATGATGCTAATTTATCGGCACAATTCTATTGGGAAAAAGAAAAAATGATCATCAATATAATCTCTATGTATTCAAATGAGTTCAAATCAAAACAAACCTGTATAATTGTATGTTGTGATTCGGTTAGAATTTTTGTTGTTAATTCTTTTAATAAAAATGGATATAAAAAACGATTCAATGCAATATCCAATGCTTTTGTACGTTGATCATTCCAATCTTGTACATTTTTACTAAATTCATCCTATGGAAAAACCAAAACAAAAAAATCAAAAATCAAATTAGAAAAAAAACATTCAACAAACATACCCTTTGATAAAGATATTTTATCTCTTCTAAATACTGTTTAAATGCTTTTGAATCATTATTATTATTCAACATTGATGATGATGAACTGGACATTGTTGTTGATGAATGATGTTTTTGCATTGATGATGATGTTGTTGAATTATCATCCAATTCGATTATTATATCAACTAAACCATCATTTTTACCCATATTTAATTGTAAAAATTGTTCATTTGAAAATGATGATATTGGTTTTTGTTTTAAATATTTCATTGAATAACATTGATGTGATTCATCAATTTCTTTTTTTCCTTTTTTTGTTGGCCGTACGGTAACTGTTGCACGTTCATAAAACATTTGCCGTACAGTTTTCCGTACTAATGGATCACATGATAATTGTTTACCAACCATAAATGTTGCTGCTTGTAAAACTTTATCCGGTGTATCGAAACATTTATTTAAATATTCTTGTGCTGCTTCCAACGGATTTATTGGATGTTGTTCAATTTCATGTTTATGATAACTTTCGGTTATATGTTCACCAAATTGTTCCGGTGTTAGACCAAATTTTGATGCTAAACGTCCAATACCCGAATCACGACAAAATGAATATGTATCTTTTTTCATTGATAAACGCATAAAATTCATACGTTCGGTTAACATTAATTCTTCTTTTTCATCATCATCATCATTATCATTATCTTCATTCAATTCTTCATTGATTATTTCATCATTTGGATCATCATTTTCACCATTTTCATTAACACGTTGCTGTTGTCGTTCTTGTAAACGTTGCTGTCTTTTACGTTCACGTTGTTGTCTTTTTTGTTTTAATAAATATTTTTTCATTTCAGTTAATTGATGACTATAATATAATTGAAATTGTAAATAATAATCATTAAATTCTTCAAATGATTGTATTGTTTGTATACGTTGTAAATCTTTATCGGTTATACGACGAAAATCATCCGGTAATGGTTGATCATCATCAATATTGTTACAATCGTCGTCGGTGGTAGAATTTTTTATCATCAATGATAATTGATATTCTTTCATATTTTCCATCAATTTCAGCAGATTTTTTTTCCTTTCATTCAACCGACACCATTTTTCATCCCAATTAAATATTAACCATAGATCATTGATCGATAGATCAGGTGCATAATATTCTTTACGATAATATGATAAAAATGGTATACTTAATTGTTCATTTCGTATATATTTCAATATATTTGATATAATATTGATTGTTGATCTTGGTTTTGATCCGGCTAATGGTTGTCGTATACCACCACTACCACTATGATTATCTTGCCTAGTTATTGTTGGTAATTCATATAGATTTCTATAAATCCATTCAGATTCTTCACGAATTTCATTCGGTTCAGCCGAGGTTACTGGAATCGAACGTGTAAGAAAACGTTCCGGTGCATCAGTATTACGTATTTCATTATCAGCTTCAGTCAGATGGCTACGTTCCAATTCAGCTGGTTCATATAATTCATAAATACTTTTTTTCGGTTGTCGTTGTCTTTTCTTTTTACTTGTTTGACGTTGACGATCAATACCTTCTTCATCATAATCTTCTTCCATTTCTTCTTCATCAAATTCAACATTATCATCAAAAACATCAAAATCAAAATCAACACCAAAAATATCCTGTGCTTGTTGCAGCGCTTGATTATTAAAACCATCATGACGTTTTGAACGTTTTTGTGTTATAATTGGTTGATCATTATCATCAACAATAAAATTATCTTCATCATCTGATTCATCCGAATGTTCCGAATCAATTTGACCATATTGATCATCAATTTGTTCACGAATACGATTTTGTTGTCGATTTAATTGTTGTTGTTGTTGTTGATCATTATTCAAATTATTATTATTATTTGAACCAAAACCATCATCATCATCGAATAATTCATTTGCAATAGCATCACGTTCATTTAATGTATTTGCAGGATTTTCATCATCTTCATCATCATCATCATCTTCAAGTTGTCGAACGCGACGAAATTTTTTCTTACGTTCAATACGACGACCAAGATTTTCTTCCAACAGATCATAATCATCATCTTCTAAATCTTCTTCCAAATCATCATCATCATGTGATCGTTTATGACCACGACCAATACCATCTTCAGAATCACCATCATCATCTTCTTCTTCTTCTTCTTCAACATCATCATTGATTAGATCTTTCATTTCTTGAGCAATTTTTTCATCTAAAAATCAAAAAAAAAAAAAATCAATTTCAAACGCAAAAAACAAAAAACTAAACCAAAAAACTAACCATCATCTTCTTCTTCTTCTTCGGAATCTTCATCCGAACCACCACCACCAGCATGAACTTTTTTTAATTTTTTATGACGACGAATTTCTTCACGTACTTCATCATCTTCACTACCTTCGGATGATACGGCTTCACGATCAAAAAAATCGGCCATTTTTTTGTTGGTTGGTTGTTGGACCGAGAACAACGAAAATGACAATTCACAACGAACAAAAATTCTCACCCTTTTATTTTTTCAAAAGAAAAATAAAAGGGTGAATTTACGATAAACTAGTTTGATGAATTTCCAAATTGAAAATTTGGATAACGAAAAAAAAAAATTCGAAAACAAAATGATGGCCGTATCCTTTATAAGGATGGATATATGTAAACAACACGAGCCAAACCGAGAAAGAATGGAAGAAGAAAAAAAAACCAGCATTTTTTTCTTTGCTGTTTGGTGAGCAAAATAACATTATCCAAATTTGATTCGAATTTGATTCGAAAGATGGCGCTCATTTTCCCCCTTGCTGAAACATTCGAAATTCGAATTCGAATATTTTCGTTTTTCAAAAAATTTTTCAATTTTTCTCAAATTTCCAACGAAATTGAGATTTTCTTTTTTGGAAAATTTGTTGAATTTTTTTTACCGTGTTCCAATTCAATCTGTGAAAAACAACATCGATGACCCTTTTTTTTGGATTATTATCCTTTTCAAATCAAAACAAATTAATTAAAACTAATTATGATCAAAGATAAAATTGTGAAAAAAACGAAAAAACAACAATAACAAGGGAGTTGATCAATTTAATCTATCTTTTCTTAATCGAAATTACTTTTTTTTAATCATCCATTTCTAGGTGAACAAAAAGGTGTGTCGGCCATCCATTTAAAATGATATAAATCCCATATAAAGTCAGGATATATATCTTGTTTTCAAATTAAAAATCCTTTCAAAGGTGGAAGCAATAAAAAAGAAAAAAATTAACCCGTTCAACGACTAAACAAAATAGAATGGTTCCAGGAATTAATCGACAACAAACAAAACAAAAAAAATTCAATTTAAAAATATTTAAAATATTTCTGCATCTCCAATCTAAAGAGAGAGAGAATCTAAAGAAAGAGAGAAAGATATCCAATCGCCGGTTTATCAAAAAGAAAAAATCAAATTTTTGAACACTGTGGCAATCATTAACACCAAATGAAAGATAACCATGGTGATTAGGAATTTTGTTGATTATTATGATGATGAACAGGTTTCGTTTCGTTTTGGTCGAAAATAACAAGTTGATCGGATTTGAAAAAAATCGATTAAATATCATTAAGACGAAGAGAGATTGGAAGTTGATTTTTCGCCGAAAAAAAAATTTATTGGCCAATCATTTCGCCGGTTTTTGGAAGAGAATTTTTTGATTCTTTTCTCGCCCCTCTAATTTCCACATTTACACACATTCCTCATCATCAACCGACAAGTTTCTCTCGTTAAAATTCAAAAGATATTTTTTTTCACTCCCGAACCCAAAGATGTTTAAATTTTTTTTCTGCTAAGAAAAAAACCTGAATCATAAACATTTGCAACATTGAAACAAGCCAAAAGAAGAAAAAATAAATCAAGTTTTCGGGTTCGATGACTATCCATCGATGATGATCATCCTTGATTCTAGTTTTTCTCTTCAGATTATTTGATGATGATGATGATTATCCTACAATTCATAAAATCATCATCATTATTACTCACTCATACCAGCCACAAACGTATTGATGAATCATTCATTCACATAAACAAGAAAAAAAATTTTGAAACACCCAACTTAACCAAAATTTAGTCACCAATTTTATAATCATCACCACTACTCTACTCTATCACTTGCTAAGAACCAGTTTTTTTTTCATTATCAATTATATTTTGTACACACAACCAATGAAAATAATCATCAAAGATTCAGGTGAAATAAACCAGAGGATTATTATCATATAATTTTTGAGAAAAGAAAAATTTTTTTTTCAAAAAATATAAACATCCAGCTTCGAATTTTTTTTTCTTTTTTGAAAAACGTTCGAAACACGTTGATGTCGCCGCCGCACACACATTGTGTATACCGGCTTTTTTTTCTCTCTCTCTCTTATCTCTTTTTTCAATACAGGGTGATTAGATTTTTTTTTCATCGCATTCATTCATCCTGTAGGATTTATTTAAATCATACACAGAAAATAAAACACCCGATTTTACATACATTTAACTAAATCAATACATTTGGGGGTGGGGAAACGAATATTTAGAAAAAAATGACGCATGCTACGCATGTTCAATTCGAAAAAAAGATTGCATACAAGCATGCAAAGTGCCGGAATTTTTTTTTTTCATTTTCGGATTTCGAAATTATGTTCCACACACACTTGTTTTTGCGCGTGCGTAACAACGTGATTTTTTTTTTTGTTAAATAACATGGCAAAAATCCACGTTGTATGAATGAAGCAAGCAAGGCCGCATTTGGTGTCCACGCCACCACTATAGATTTTTTTTTTCTTTGATCATCAAGCAAGCACACTCATTCGGTATTTTTTTGTATGTCCCTCTCTCTCTCTCCCACTCTTTCAATGTGTATGTAATGCACACACACACGTTCGGTTTCACATTGTGTTTCTTTTTTCTTTTTTTCTTTTCTGGTCGACCACGCGGTTTTTTTTCCCTTCGTTTCATTGCAAGAAAAAAAAATTAAATGAATGAACCCAGAATATTAGAGACAACAAAAAATTTGTGTTTATTTATTTTCCAAATGATACCGGCGTTTAATAAATAAAGAACAAAAAGGGTTAAATACGGGAAAACATCAACAACAGAAAAAACGTGTATCTTACACGCGTATACACACGCAAACTTTAAAGTAGAGAAATTCGAATTCGAATGTTTTTCTTCTTCGATTTGATCTATATGGATCATCAACAACAACAACAACTGCAACCAAAACATCGATGAAAACAACGAAAATAAATTTGTTTTTAACATAAAAAAAAAGTAAATAAATTTGAGAAAAAAAGGTTTGTAACTTTTTGTTTTTTTTTTTTGTTTCAATGTTATGAATATTTTTGTTTGTTTCAATCGAAGAAAAATTGAAAAAATCAAATCATTTTATCAAATTTTTTTTCTCTTCTCCCTCTTTTTATTACACATCATCATCATCATCATCATTGATAAGTTTCCTGATTGATTTGATTTTGACAAAAAAAAAAAAAAAAAAAGACTTTCTGTTACAATTTGTAATAGTAGAAAATTAAACGATGATTATGATGATGTTACACACACGTACATATCGCGCACGCCACGCCATACAATTCTTAACGAAAAACTGTTGATGTGGCTTTTGAAAACGATGATAACGAACGATTAAAAGAAAAAATAGGATTTTTTCTTTCTAAAATAGAATTTTTTTTTTTCATTTTCCAAAATAGATCCACCTAGTTTTCGCATTTTGCACATACACACACAATACAAGCCGGTTTACTTCGTTCGAATCTTTTTAGACCTAGATTCTTTAGTTTTTTTTTATAATTTCGAATTCTTAATGTTTTTATTTTATCGATATTCTATAGGTGAGTGTTTGGATTGATGGATGAGTGTAGGTGGGTGTTGTTGTGTACGTGGTGAATGGTGTACACGTGTCATAGCCTTGATTTTTTTTAATTCGATTTTTTTTCATTTGTAACAAAAAAAAAAATTTCTTATCAGAAAACAGTAATGAGATTAGATAAGCAATGAGACATCCAAAAATATACAAATTTTGGGAAGCTCGTGATTTTTGATATTTGATGATTCAATGATAAATACTATAATTCTTCCTGATATAATAATAATAATTTGTATTTGAAGAACAAAATTTTTTTAATGTACATTTTTTTGATCCATTTGTTTTTCCATTTTCTCTTTCATAAATTAGAACTATGGATCCCACTGAATCAATATTATCAACATTAAATTATACATTCGATTCATTAACATCGAATGATGATTGGAATAATTTTGGTTTTATCCGGAAAAAATTAACTAAAGTAGAAAAATTTTTCCGGGAAATTTTCCAATTTTAAAATTTGAAA
>ERZ500997.234-NODE-234-length-15427-cov-6.282722_pt1 | contig 15427 bp, 17 predicted proteins | sample MGYA00248826_ERZ500997 | MGnify/ENA primary metagenome ERZ500997 (study PRJEB25958, sample SAMN03398524) | human skin metagenome | study: EMG produced TPA metagenomics assembly of the Human Skin Microbiome Metagenome (human skin metagenome) data set.
TATTTCTCTTTATTTCTTTCTTTCTCAATTTTTTTTGTTTTTTGAATTAAACATTTTTTTCAATTCAATTCAAACTTGATTTGACTTGACTTGTTTGTTTGTTTGTTTATTCTGTGTGTGTGTGTTTGTGTGATCCATTATCATGATTATCATGATGATGATGATTTTGGGTGCCCATTTTCAATTGTCTTTCACTCATTCAGTGAATGAATGTGTTTTTCTCGCTGAATTTTCAAAACTTTTTTTTATTTATTTATTTTTGGGTTTCTTTTCTTTTTTTTTGGCCCCAAAAACGAATACAGACAAACAAACAAAAAAATCAGATCGATCAATTAATTCTCTATTGTTGATTTTTCATTTGATTTTCTTTGATTTTTTGATTTTTCAAACAATGATTATCATCATCATAGAAAGACAAATTCTATTGAATTTTGATTTTTGATTTTTTTTTTGTTGAAATGTGACTGTAATTTATAATCAGATTTTCTTCGAGGTAAACAAAAAAACGTATATGATACTTTGTTGTTGGAAAGAATTATTTTTGATCGATGTTTTCTTTACCTGATCTTACCTGACATTCGATGATGATAATAATAGAGTTGAAATAGCTGAAAGAAAATGTTAAAATAGTGGTGATGTACAATGATGAAAAGTTAATCAAGTTTGATCATTTTTTTTATAGTTATAAAAATAAACATTTATTGTTTGAGATTGCTTTTTTGCAGAAGGTTTCCATTTGACAGAAAAAAAAATTATTAATCAATCGATCGGATCGTATCGATTATCAATCTATCCTGATTGGAAAAAAAATACGAATATCGATTTGAATTGAATCAAAAAAAAACCAAAAAATTCTAATTTTATTCAGATGATGATCCCATCGAACATAATCAATTTAAATTTTCAATTTGAATATCAGAGGTGATTGGTGGAAGCGTGGGATTCAAAATTGAATTTTTCCAATTGAATTTACCGTTTTTTTTCATTGATTCATCGGCTGATTGCCTATCGATTTGTTTTGAAACCAGAGATTCTTTTGTTTTCGGTTCGGTTCATTTTTTTTATTATTTTGGTTGGCCCAATTTTTTGTTTTGTCAATTGTTTTTGATTGTTTTTTTTTGTGTGTTGACAATTTTTCTTTTGTTTTGTTTGAAAAAAAATTCAATCTACAGGTTTGTATTGTCATTCACACATATTGATTTCATTTTACAAAATGAAATTGAAAATTAATTTTCGGGATTTTGAATGACGCCAACCAGTACCTCCATTTGATAATCAATAATGATGATGATGATAAAGTCTATGATGACAAGCCATCATCATCACCATTGACATTTCTTATTTTGTCCTAGTTTTTTTCCGAGCAAAAAAAAAATTCATTTCTTTTCATCAATTTCATCAATGATGGTCATCATGATATTTTTTTCGTTGTTGTTGTCCAATTCAAAATAGAACAAACAAGAGTGATGTGAAATGAAAAAAAAACCAATTTTCAAATCTTTGAAGAAAATTATTATTAAAGAGAACGATAATCATCATCATCATCATGATTCAAAGCTTTTACTTTTTTTCGTTGTTGTTCAAGTTGTTCCTGGTTTAATATTTTTTCTCCTAAAATAAATCTATATCTTTGTCTGTGTGTTAATCCACCATTCATATTAAAGATGTTTTTTTTCATTTTCATTCACTTCACTTCTTCTTTCGACATTAGACATGTCTAATTTTTGATCTATTAAAATGTTGTTTTTTTTCGATAGCGAGATCTTTGGGTTTAATAACAATCGTTGATGTCCATCAAACGAAACGATCGACCGACCGACTGACCGATACTTGGTGTTGTTTTTTTTTCTTCTTTTCAATTGAACTAAATTCGTAGCCAGAACGAAACGAAACAAAAATGATCGATGATAGAACAACAAGACTAGCATCGCTTATTACGCCCGAATATCAGAAAAAAAGAAAAGAAAAGAGAAAGAAAGATTTCTTGTTTGTGGATTGATAGCTTGGCTTGACTTGATTTAGCATTTAAAGTTTATTTTAAGAGTTTTTTTTTCTCCACAAATATCATCTATCGTTTGTTGTTGTTGTTGTTCAGATGAGAACCGTTAGCTTGTTTTTTCATTTGTTGTTGGTTGTTGCATGCTGAAAATTTCATTCACCGAACCTGTCCATTTCTTGTTGTACATACACAAAGCCTGTCATTATTATCATTATTATCGGTCTTTGGTCGTCGTCGTCATCATCAACATCGTCATAGTCTGGTTGATTTTTGTTTCAACAATTTGATTTTTTCATTTTTGGATTTGCTCTGTTTTTTTTTCTCTCTCTCTCCTTTCTCTCGGCTTTGTATGTATGTGTTGTGTTAAGTTTTTTGTCGCCATTCAACATGAATTCACATTGAGTAATGGGAATTCATCATGTTGTTTTGTTTTGGCCCCCTTTTTTTCGAGAATCTTTTTTTTTTTTGCACAGGATTTGTTTCCACAAACATATATTGATACCTGGCTGCTACCGTTACATGTGTGTGTCGGTGTAATTCTCTTTCTATTTTTGTTTTCTGATAAGAATTTTTTATCGAAAATTCAATTTTTTTTGTTATCAGCATTTTGTTGATTGATAATCAAATTTTTCAATTTTTTCCCAGTTTTTTCATCTGAAATCAAAAAATTTTTTCAAATAAAATCCTCTTCATAATTACCATCGAATGTGTAAATGACTGATGTTATTGATGATGATAAATGATCATTATCTCTAAATGTATGGACTATATATTTTTTTACTTAAAGTTTTTTGTTCTTCTTCTTCAGAACATCATCCATTCATTGATAATAATATTTATTTATTTTCAAATCTTTGTTTCAAACAGGTGTTGTTTTATTTTCAGTTTTTTTGGATTTTCTTCGTTCCCTTGTTGTTGATTTACACACAAACAAACAAACAAACATCGATCGTTATTATTATTATTATGATTACAGATGTGTGGTCACTTGTTTCTTGTGTGTGTTTTTGCTTATTATTGATTGAAGTGAGAGCATATTTCTTTCTTTTGGTTAGGTTTTTTTTCCTATTTGTTTTTATGGTGGTAACCAAAATCAAAAACGAAAAACTTTATCTTTCTTTTCTTTCTTTCGTTTGTTTTTATTTGTTTTGAAATATTGTCACCACAGGCCAGAAGAATTTTTTTTCAAATATCGGTTTTGTTTGACCATTATGTTTATCATCATCATCATCATCGATAGCAAGATAAACATTCTTGTTTGAGTTTTGTTTGGTTATGGTTTATGGAGAACAAAAAATATTTCACTCAATCAACAAATGTCAACATAGCAAAAACAAAACAAAACAAAAAAACTTGTTGATGCTGATCAGATCACAGATGCCAGCGAAATTTTTTATTTTCGTTAAATTACTGATGATGATGATGATGATGGAAAATTGCAATTCAATTAGTCAAACGACATATGTTTTTTTCTATTATTGTTGTTCAAAATCAAATTTCAATTGAAATTTACAGAAAGAAAAACAAATATTGATAATAATAACGCCGGGCCCCATTATTCCATAATGTTGATTTTACACTGATAATAACATTATTTTTCTATTAATTAATTAAAAGTAATAATAATTTTTCTGTTTTTCATTTCCATTTTTACAACAACAATATAGATTTGTGCATTTGTAATCACTGATAATCACTTATTACTTTCAACTCTCAAAACAACATCATAAGCAAATATTATTGCCGACGCCGATGATGATTATTGTCATTATTGTTTAACTTGTAGAGAGAAATTAAAACACAATCTGGCATTTTTATCCAAGCAAATGATTGGTGTAAATGGAAACGCATTTTTTTCGGTGAATCCATAACAACAACAACAACCAGAAAAAACTTTTGAAATGTGAAAATATGAAATGTTTGTTTGAAATGCATTAAATTTTTGCATCTATTTTTTGTGTGTTTTCATCATAATAACCTTGATAAATTTTTGTGTGTGTGTGTGTGTGTTGTTGGTGACAATCGATCAAAACAAAACAAACAACATCAAAATAATCAATCAGAAACCAGGATTTATCACTATGATGGTCAGATGACCGTATAGCAATTATCATCAATCGATTGGTTTTGATTGCACAATTACTTTGATATCAGCGATTTTTTATTGTTAAATTACGACCAAAAGACCAAAAACAAACAAAAAAATCCACCCCTCTTCATTACTTTTGTTCATAAATGTTGACAATGTCACATAATGCTTCCGTTGAACATGGAAGCTGGAAAGAATCATTTCATCGTTCATCCAATGATTCAGTTGAATCATCATCGGATGATTCAGATAATTCATCATCATCAACAAATGGTAGTCTAAATGGTGGTGGTGGTAATAGTCGGCCAAATAACAACAACAACAACAGCAATTCACATTTACAACAACCACCAATTGGTTGCATAACCACGCATCGTGTATCAGCTGTAATACGACCAGAAATTAAAATACCACCAATTGATCCATTACAATTTGTTAAAATACAAAAAAATGAACTTTCTAAAACGGTAAATCGTTGTTGCTTTTTTTCCAGGAAATATGTTATTAAATCATTTTTTTCCTTCAACATTTCATAGGCCGTCGAACAGATAAAATTAGCGGAAGAGGAAAAAATTACGAAAGAAAAAATCAAAGAAGTTGAAGAAGAATGGCAAAATAATCTGATGAGTTGGAAATCTAAACGTAAACTAACAAAAAATCATTCCGAAGGTTTGTTTTGTATATATGGTTGACCGACCGTGTCCTTATCATTATTAAAATATTTTTTTTTTTTTTCATTATTCAGATGAAACATTACCACGTAATCCTAATCGTAAAACGAAAACATTTTCTGAAATATTAATGGAAAAAGCCAAATCAGGAGCCAGAATTGGATATAATCTACATAAATATGTTGATCCAGATTTGGAAAATGTTGATAATGTTGATAATTTAAATAATAATAATAATTCTCATCAAACAACAGAGTTTTTATTGATGGCAAAAGGTTAGTCATGATTATAATTACCATTATAGACATTGTGTAAATTTTTTTTCCTATGTGTATGTGTGTTACTCAGGTGATATCACCTTAGATTAGTGGATTATTGTTGTTGTTGAATCAACAATGATATACACGTATACGTTACATAGACACACACGCATGCAGAAAAAATGCCGCAAAATAATCTTTTACTTTGAAGTTTTAGAGCTTCAAACAGAAACAAAAACGATTATTTCATTAATGATTAGTGTGTCCTAATTAAAACACATTCAGACAAACATACAGTCATTGTAATTAAAAAAAAATTCATTTTCCCATCTTTTTTTTCTTTATTAGATGAAATGGCCAAAAGAAATGATAATAATGTTTCACGACCGAATATGGATTCATCGAGTTCATCAAGCGAACAACAACAACAATTAAATATGAAAACAAATTTGGATCGTTTTATGGAATTGGATGATAATGAAAATTCAATGAATGATAAACAAATTACTAGAAATGGTCTTGGTGAAATTGTTGTTTTTAATACATCACTTTTGGAAGAATTTAGTGTTAAATCTGAACAACAACAACAACAACATTGTGATAAAAAACAACAACCAAATAATGATGATAATTCATCTAAAGAAATTCAAAAAGTATTATTAACAAATTCCAAAAATGAATCATCATCATCATCAGCTATTCGTCGTTTGGATAAAAAAGTTCATGTGCCAATCAATGATTGGAAATCAAGCCATCAACAAGTGCAACAATCACAACAACAACAACAACAATTAACAAGAAAATCATCTTCATCAAATGAAGATGATATATCAAATGTACAACAACAACAACAGAATAGTAGTTTTGAAAATGATGATGATGAAGAATTATTGGATGAAGAATTGGAAAAATTACGAATTGATCAGGAGAGATCATTTAAAGCTAAATTGCATACATTTGAAATTTTAGCCAAACAAGAAGAAGAAGCAGCTAGACGTGCAGCTGAAGCTAATATTCGACGACAAAAAAATCGTCTGGCTAAATTGGCTGCTGAAAGATCAAAATCTTTATCAAATATTAATTCACAACCAAAACATCCGTTAGTAGATTCAAGCTCTGTTTCTAGTTCATCATTACAAAATAAAATTTCCAAAGTAAATAACAATGATAAATCAGCTAATAAATCAATACAAAATGTCAAACCAGTCAACAACAAAAACAACGATAACAATAATAATGAAGATAATTATTATTTGACATGTAAAAATCAACCAACCAATTCAGTTGTTTATAATTTTAAAGAAAAACAAATCGAACCACAGTCACCATCATCAAAAAACACCAGTGCAGCTACGATCGAGCAATCACGAATATCGCCTACCAAAGGACAAACTATTGGACAAAAGTCATTATCCATGCAACCGGTAAAAATTCAAACGATAAAAACATCACAACAGGTGATGATGAAAAATAATAAATTACCTGGAACACAAGAATCTATTGAACAATCATCAATGAATAATATTTATGAAAATGTTCCATCGATCACTACCAATCATCATCAACATCCAAATTCGATTCAACAAACAAATAATAACACTGCCACCACCTCTAATGTTCATCAACAACATGTTAATCAACAATCAGCAACAACATTAATTCAATCATCGAATGATATTATTGGTGATCCTGATACAATTCGTAATGCAAGTCAAAAATTACTTCAACAACAGCAACAAATTTATCAGAATCAACCGCCACCAACAACGATGACAACCAATTCAATAAAACATCCATCAATGATTGCACCATATCCAAATGATCATTATTCAAATATTTCATCATTACATGGTAATTTTTCTTTTTTTGGTGAATTTTTCTGATTGATTAATCAAATACAAATTAATTTATTAAAAATAGGCAAAACTGGTAGCTATCTTCATCATCATCATACAATTTCGGATGATGTTGGATTACCACCGATTCAGATAACCAAATCGATACAGACATCAATGCCGCCAACAACATCAACGGATGATTCGCCGCATTTGCATTCGCATCATCATCAGACGCATCCAGTTTATCAGAATCAAATGATTACCAATTCACAAGCGTTTCATAATTATGAAAATAGGTTAGTTTTTTAATTTAATTTGTTAAAATCTCAAACTAATGACTAAACTAATTTATTTTCACGGAATGATAGTCCTGAAACAATGATTTTACCAGCTCGTGATGATCTAGTGAGTTGTTATTATCCACCACCTATTACAGAGCCCAATTTCCATAATCATCATCCTCAAACACCAAATTATCCCCAATCAAATCTATCAATGAATGTAAATTCACAATATCTTTATTATCCAAAGCCGTATGTTGTTGGTTCGAATGGAAATACGCAACAAATATTAAAACCCAATGTTGTTGTTTCGAAACAGCAACAATCTACAATGCCGAATAATGTAACAACACGTGTACCACCACCATCATCAACGGCAAATCGTTATGGTGCTAATGGCTATAATCCAAATCATTGGGTCATACAGGAAGCAGAATTACGGCAATCAACACAAAGAATGCAACAGCAACAACAGCAGCAGCAGCAGCCGGCAGTTCCGCAATTACCTTTATCACAAGTTTCATCGAATAGTAAAAATTGTCCCGGATATTTATCCGTTTCGGGTAAAAAGAAATGTTCAAAATGTGGTGATGAATTGGGAAAAGGTTGTGCTGCAATGGTAGTCGAATCGCTTTCATTATATTATCATATTAATTGTTTCCGGTGTTCAGTCTGTAATATTCAACTTGGTAAGTTTCAAGAATTCTTTTACCAAATTTTCTTATCTTTTCCTCTAATTTCAATTCAAGGCAACGGTACTGTTGGCACTGATGTTCGAGTACGAAATAATAAATTACATTGTCAAAATTGTTATTCTAATGATGAAGGTAATATATTTGTGAATTTTTTATTCATTTCTTTAAAATATCTTTTTTAAATAGCTGGTCTCAAATTCAGTCGTGTTTGATTTTCATATATATGAATGGTTGCAATCTGCTAAATTTTCCAAAATGTTTGACAATTTGAAATCAATATAATGATTTTTCACCACCAATGATAATCAGTGATCATTCTAAACCCAATTTTTGTATTGTTTTTTTAAAATCTTTTTGCTTTTTTCCCATTTACAGTTTTATATATCATACTTTTCTTGTAACAAATCAAATAAAAAAAGTTCGTTTCGCTTGTATTACAATCTAATTGAATGCAATATTTTGATTGATTGATTGGTTGGACATATTGTTTGGTCATGAGCCTAGCCATAAGCACTCCAATGGTGATGATGATGATGAGAATGTGGTGATGCGACAACATTCGGATTGGAATTCATTGGTGGACTAATTGTTGATGGATTATTAGTATTGTTGTTGTTGTTATTGTTGATAACAACATTACCATTTGGACCAGTTTTATATAAATGATATGCAGCAGCATATTGATCAACTAAATGATGATATGGATGGGGATGTGGATGATGATGATGAGCATGATGAGGATGATGATAAGGTGTAGTAGATGTCATTACTTGTGGTTTTAGAATTGGCGGTGTTTCACGTATAACCGATATGTGTCGTAATAGATTTGGTGATGATGTTGTTGTTGATTCATGATTTGATGAAGTAGATGATGGTGGCTGTTGAATAACATTATTAACCATGGAATTGCTGTTTGGCGGCGGTGGTGGTGGTGGTGAAGGAGATTTCCATGGCCGTACTGGACTAGAATTCATTCGTCGACGTTTAATTATGTTTATGTTTTCCGATGATGATTCCATTGGTGATGAACGAGAATTAGTGGTCGTTGTCGATGATAATAATCTTGGACTGCGTGACATATGTGTTTCATTTTGATTTAATTGACCACCACCATTTGGTAATCCACTATCTCCAATCGATCCTCTTGATGAACAACGCATTACATTGTTATTATTAAGTTTATTTGCAATCAAATCAGGTGATGGTGAACTTGAATGTGATGATTTTTTGATATGTAAAGACCGTATTTTACCAATTGGCGGACCACTTGAATTTGTTGTTGTCGATGTTGATGTTGATGAAATAATTTTACTACCAATTTGACATTGATCCATTATTATACCGGTATATTCGATTGCACTGTCAAAGGATTAAATAAATTGAATGAATTGAGATGATTAAATCATAATTGATAATTACCTTAGTACATAATTGACACAGATAACACTTTGTTCTTGATCATCTTGACCAGAAATAGTATTGGGAATTGTACTAGATGAACCAGGACTACTTCCCGATGATTTATTTTGTATTGTGGTACTGTTAGTTAACGTTGTTGCTGTTGTCGTTGTTGTTGGTGTTGATGATGGGGGCGGAGGAGGAGGAGGTGGTGGTGTAGGTGATGGATTATTACAGATAAGTGTTGCACATGTTTGTACCCATGTATAACCACCGGATTTATTTACAATACGATAATAATTTGACATTGATTGACCTTTATGTATTACTGAAATTTAACGTGAAAAAATCATTAAAACAATTCTTATACAACACAATCAATATTACTTACAATCAATATGACATTTTTTCATTAATGTAACATCTTGTCCATGTATTAATGAATAAAAATTTCTACCAATCAATTCATCGGGTAAATAATTTAATAATTCAGTTACTCTATCATCATAGAAAACATTAATTAATAAAATTGCAAATTTTAAATTGGGTAAAAAAACATACCTAGGTTCACAATGTAAAATTTTAAAATCTAAACTATGCCTTGTTACAAACATATCTGGTTCTAAACGTAATTCATTTATTGATGGTGGTGGTAATGCTATGGCCAATGCAACTAAACCGATAATTTTTGAATTTCCACCATTATTATTATTAATTAGATTCGTTGAACGATTACGTAACATTTCAGCACGTAAATGTGCAACAATATTTACTACACGATAACCACTTGATTTAAAATGTTGACAACCACGTTTAGTTAATGTTGATTTCATTCGTATACAGAATTGCCGTTCAAATGTATCATCAATACCATTTGTTGACATTAAACTATGACCATTTGAATAACCAATACCACCATTATCCGAATCATTCGATGTATTTGATGAAACACTAGCCGGTGGTAATGGTGAATTACTATGATGATGATGATGATGATGAGGAGGATGATTATGAATTGAAGTAGTTCCCATTGTTGTATTAACACTGGTGGCATTCGGTTGGGCATGACTCAGACCTTTGGAAAAAAAAGTAAAAAAATTAGTTTTTTTGAATAACGAAAATCCGGAAATTACCCAATTGTTCAGCCAATTCTTGATGATCTTGTTGATGTGTATAATCAAAAATACTTGAACCAGTCATTTCAACTTGACTTAAACCAAGATAAATTGAAACCGTTTCGGAAATGTATAGAAATCGTCCATCTTGCCCAAGTGCGAATGCAAATCCATCCAATGACTGTAGAATGTGAGTGCCTTGATGGCTTTCAAATACACTATCTACGAGACAAAAGAAAGTTTTATATTTTAATTTACTTTTTTTTCATCATAATTTGATCAATTCGGATGCGAATGAAAAAAAAATTCTGATTCCTATCACCACCAGAGAGAATTAATTATTAATTAATGATTCGATCTGATTTTGATTTGATTTTGGAAATCAGGAAAAAAAAGGCCGGAAATCAAACACAGGAGACAAACCAAATAGCCAACAACGACAGTGTTATTTATTTTTGTCAAATGTTTGTGTGTGTTTGATGAAACATCTCAATCATCATCGATTGATGAAAAACATTGCTGCTAATGATGACGATGATTCATCCAGATTGATGATCAACCAGCAAACAACAACAACAACAAGGACGAAACCATCATTTCATCGAAAAAAAAATGAAAAATTTTGCAAACAAAAAAAACGAAACTTTAAAATATTCATTGCCAAAAAACACAAACTATGACTAAATTATGTTTTTTTTTTTGTTTGTAAACATTATGGTAATCAATTCTAACAGAGAAAATTTCTGTAAAATGATAACCATTAATTATCGACAAACAGCAACATTGGATATCATATTTTTTCATCATCATTTATGTTTCGGTTATTGCTGACACTTTTTTTTGTTATTTGTTTTGGACCCGGCTGTGTGATAGATATATCCACCACCACCACCACCATGACATCAATTGAAACAATTGAAGCGTTCATAACTCGATTAAGCTTTTGTCAACACCATTATTGATGCCTACGATGAAAAATACAATAAATAAATGAATGAATGAATGACCGTACGGATGGGGAACGCGTACGGAAATTTTTTTTCTGGAAAAAAAACCTGTGAACCCAAAATATAATTGTGTGTGTGTGTGTGTGTGTGCAATGTAATATGTGTAATGAAATGAATGACCTTAGAAAAACCGAATAGAAACAAGCAAAACGACAACGATAACGAAGAAAATCATCTAACAAAAAACCATAGGAGATCTCCGTGTGTGTGTGTATGTGGAGAGTGTGAGACCCGAGTTCATATCAATCATAATCAAAGCCAAAAAATCCTTTTGATGTTTGGTTTTCTTGTTTTGCAATGATGAAAGCTTGTTACTTAAATGTTTGGGACCACCATTGAATGATGATGATGATGATGTTGGTGGTGGTGAGGGGGGAAAATGCCAAAAAAAATATATCACATGAATATAAACGCATCATTTCAACTACCAACACCAAACATCATTGTTAACTATTTAACTACATAGATAGATTCACGCCTCGTCGATATTTTTCATTCATTTCATTTCATTGTGGATACGGTTCGAAACAAAAAATAATGATAATGATAATGGCCCTTGTATATTACATAACCACACACACACACACATCTTGTGTTAATGTTATATTTCTGAAAAATTACAGAAACCAATATTGTGTATTTAATCAAAAAATGATTTATATTTGATAATAATAATAATGATCTCTTGATTTACGACAATAAAAAGCCATAAGGGTAGTAGGCTTAGTAGTAGAGAGGAGGGAAAAAAATCACAATGATTTTAACCGTGATTCAAAGATTTCATTAAAAATCAAAAAAATTTGTAATGTTTTTTTTTTTTGCTAAACTGCCACACGACAACATCATCAATCAGTCAAAATTGCTATGGAAGAAAACAAAAAAAAACTAAATTGGAAAAAAATGATGTTTGTAAATTATGAAAATTTTTTTGGTATGCTGAAAAAAAATTGAAGTAAGACTCGATCCGAATGTGAATGTTTTCAATGATCAATGATGATGATGTATGATGATTGAATGATGTTCGAATTCGATGGATACCTAATCTTTGATCTAAAAGAAAAAGAAAACAACAACGAAACGAAATTCTACACCACCACCACCACACTGATACAAAAAAACATTCGGTTGGTTGTTGTTTTTTACCAGAAAAATATAGTCGAACGACGTTCCCAATTGTACTGATGATGATGATTTGTGAAACAATCGAAGCGAAAGTTTTTTTTTCTATTTGTCATCTCTATGAATTTCATATATACGTATAGTGTGTAAAAAATGTTTGTATATTAACGGTTCGTTTGACGATACGTTTGTTGTTTAACAACTAATTAATCATCAAAACACATACACATAACGAATGTGAATGCGAATGCGATGACAAGCTAATTAACATTAAACATTTGGTAACTTTCGATATAAATAAGAAAGAAGAGAAAAAATGAATTATCCCATATCATTGGATTGTTGTGTTTGGTATTTTTTTCCCGTTGATTCTTATTATCGGATTTTCTCTGGCCAGAAAACAAAACCAGGAGAAAAAAACTACCAGTTTTGGATGTCATTTGTTGACATTTGTAATTTCCTTTCCTATTTTCCCTAATCAATAGTAAAAAATATTGATGATAAAAAAAACTTACTTGCTTTACATTTCAATGCACTTAAACTGCTCAATGCATTATTCCATGATGGTTCACCATTTTGTGAAAATTCACGTAATTTTAGATAGCTTATTGTTAAACGTATTATTGATGCTTTGTCTATTCATTTATAAAGGGAACGAAAGAAAGAAAAATAAGATTAGCTTTAGTTTCATCATAACGTTTTCGGGGTTATTTTGAATAAATATCAGTTACCTAACTGTGATGTAATAGCTGCAGGCAATGGTAACATTTTAGCTAATTCATAAAATTCATGATTCTCTTTACCACGACGGCTACGTGCTGCATCACGACTTTTTTCTTTACGCATTTCAAGTATTCTTTATATTTTTGTTGTTGTCCATAAAAATAAATGACAAAACAGCAGCAGCGGCGACGTGTGCAAATGTGATTTGCATTTGATCCAACAATATCGATCCAGAATAATCGGTTGTGATAAAAATCGATTCCAAAAATATTTGATAAAAGAAAAAGAAACAAAGAAAGAATGAAAATAAATTGACAATGGTCATAAATTAATGGGTTAATCTCTCTCTCGCTCTACATAGAATATACAGAATTCTCAATTCACACAATTAAATTTATAACAAAAGTAAAAGTATCACATTACTTATAAATAACATCCAAATGATAATAATAATAATAAAAGTGTGATATCCAAGTGTGTACCCAGTGTTATAAATTTTCCTTCGTTACAATCATAATGATAATGATAAAAATAAGAAAAAAAAATCTGGACACGTGATTTGAAGTTTGAATTTTTTTTTCATTTTATGTCCAGAAAACTAAAAGATGTTTTGTTTCATTCATCAATTTGGTTCATTGATTATTGATCATCATCATCACTACTGCTGGACTGGACTGGACACTCACACAGTGGAAATGTAAGTTACTTTTTCGGATACAATTTTCAATGATTAACTTTGGATGATGACCATTCGACGGTTGTTTCAATGCGTTGGAGTTGAAGAAAAAAAAATCCTAAATACACTATAGTTTAATTCCTTGGGGAGAAATAATTTGCTTACATACACTATGTGTGTGGGTGTGTGTGTTGATGTGTGTGCGTATGGTCAGCTCTAAATAAATGAAAATCATTATTAACAATCATCATCATCATGATAATCAATGAACATTAAATTTTATTTATTTCTTTTGATGATTGAATGGAAGGCTTGGCTTTGCCTACTGAATTCACTACACACACACACACACTAAATCCAGCAAAAAAATATATTCAATCAAATCAAATCAAACAAATCGAAGAAGAAGAAGAAATAATAAAAACATTCAGTTTAGTTTGATTGAATTGAAAATTGAAAAGTTTTGTTTTCAGATACAAAAAATACAATATTGTTAATTGAACCGAATAGATATTTAAACACTAGCCACTGATGCACACTTGTAAAAATAATGACCATCATCATCATACTAATGCTATTGATATTCATTCATCAAAATGACCGGAATTTTTGGTCAATGTGGCGACAAACAAAAAAAATAAATAAATAAATTTCTGTTTGTTTATTTTTTTCAAATGGTCAAACAATATGTACCAAAATAAAATAAAATGAAAACAAAACATAAATCAGTTGATCAATGGATTGGATAATGATAATAAACAGATGAATGGTCATCGTTATCGTCATGGTCATCGTTGTGTTTAACACTTTAAAATAGAAACGAGGAAAAAAACACAAGATAAGATCCAGGAAAATTAACCTAATGAAAAAAAAAAATATTATTACATTAGAGCTTAACATACAGGGATATTTATCCAAACCCTGATTAAACTGACCAATAAAAAAAAGAAAAACTTCCGCACTTAGTGTTAATGAAGGTGAATGATCCATACCACCACACACAATGTATCAACATTTGATCAACACAAAAAAAACATATAAAAAAGTTGGATCTTTTGAAGAATAGGAACCCCAAAGTTGCCTTTTGAAGAATAGGAACCCCAAAATTAAGCTATTGAAGAATAGGAACCCTGATTTTTTTGCAAAATGTTTTCATTAATGATTGTTGTTAAATATTGTTAATTAACTAAATTAAATAAAATAACGTAGCATTTTTATTAATTGTAAGTCTTATTTGTTAATCAATCAATCATTTTATTGAAAACTTTTTTCCGAAATTTCGGATATTCACGTCGAATAAAAAATTTAAAAATTTAAATTTAAATTGAATGTGAAGTTTGATTTGTTAGATTTTTCTAATCTTTTTTTCTTTATTAAAAATTTCAATTTTATTCTTTTTATTTAAAAATAATCAAATTGATAGAAAAACACCTGATTTCCGAAAGAAAACCTAATTTCCCTAACCTAAACTAACCTTCCTTAATTAAAGTGGATAATTTTCAACTTTTTTTTTGTTTTTTGGAAATATGACTTTTATTCTTTTGTCGTTATTTTCA
>ERZ500997.235-NODE-235-length-15414-cov-6.715086_pt1 | contig 15414 bp, 14 predicted proteins | sample MGYA00248826_ERZ500997 | MGnify/ENA primary metagenome ERZ500997 (study PRJEB25958, sample SAMN03398524) | human skin metagenome | study: EMG produced TPA metagenomics assembly of the Human Skin Microbiome Metagenome (human skin metagenome) data set.
ATTATAAGCCAGTCATCAATTCAAATAATAAAAGAAGAACTTTAAGAAGTCAAAAAAAAAGAAAAGAAGATTCATTGTATATAAGAATCACACAAAAGACGTGTTTCTTCAAGTTGATTTTTTGTTTTATGACTGGCAATAATCATAATCATAATCATTAAAGATATTAATTTTTCTTTATTATATTTCTGACTTGCCATGTCGACTTGCAATGCTATTGTATGATATGAATGTCTACCAATAGATTAGATTTCTATTCAAACATTTTTTTCCTGTTTTCCGGCTGCTGCTTCGTTAGTTCAGTGTAAGATTCGTTGCATGTTTAGACGGCGGTCATAAATCATACCCAGTGAAAAAATTATCTTTCGATCGCCCGATTCTAAGAATCTCTTTTTCGGTCCTTTCGTTTTCCAAAAATTCGATAAAAAACGAATTTTCGGAAAATAAAAAAATTGAAGCGAATAGAGAGAAAATTAGATTTTCATTTGAAATCAATGAGAAACAAAAAAGGGGTAACCGAAACAAATGAAAAACAACTTTGAAAACGGAAGTTTTATTGCCAAATGCAAAAATGATATGGATGTTTTTCCTTTGTCGAATGCAATGAATACTGAATTTCGATCGATTTTTTTTTTGGCAATTCAAGAATGTAAAACAGAGAATGAAAATGAAAAAATCGAAAATGAGAATCTCTCTTGCTTTTATTATGAAAGCCATGACAATTAATTAAGCGTGCCTTTGTTTTTTTAATATTGAATGTTGTGTCAATTGTCACAAAAGAATCATCATCATAATAAATGAATTAAAAGTTAGTTGGAAAAAAATTTAAGCAGTCAAAATGATTCTATTTTTTACACATAGATAGATCGAAAAAGGCAGTTAGCTAAGTCAGTCAGTTTGCCAAAAGTTCAAATAAATTTGACTATAACCAAGTAATTTTTTTGGTTGATGACTATGACTATGAAAAAAAATCTGGTAACAATAATTTCTATATGATGAATAAAATAATCCATCATATTATAAGATGGATTAACCATATAACAACATGGCAACGACAACCAGCACCAGCATTAACAATCAATTCAGGGGATTATCATCACAATCATCATTTAAACGAATAATAATGATGATGATGATGATTCATTTCGATGAAAAACAGAAACAAATTGATCAGTAGCCTGGTTGACTGACTAAAATATGTTTCATTTTTTCTATTTGATTTAATCATTCATATCACATAATCATAATCATAATCATAATCATAATCGGACACATTTCTTTTTTTGACTAGAAAAAATTTGGTGGAATGCTTCAAAGCTTATCATCAACTTTGCTACAATATTTTAGCACGATTAGAAAAAATTATGGATTTTCACATTCATTTTTCTCATCATCATCATTTAGCATCATCATTTATGATGAATTAAATTGTCAGAAATTTTATTCGATCCATTCACACCGAATGAATATCCTCATCATCAATATGTTTATCGAATTCTCTTCGCATCATCAATGTAATGCACGAACCATCGGTTTAATCGGTCGAAATGAGATGAAAAAACCGTAAAAAATGATAGAGAAAAAAGAATAAACCCTTTTTGTGTGAAGAGAGACAATAGTTCACAGGCAAGAGCCGCATCCATTTTATTATGATGATTTCAAAAGAAAAGTTGAGAATTTTTTTTATTCATTTTATTTGAAGCAATTAAAAATTTTTGTTGCAAAGTTCAATTGAAGGTGAACTTTGATCCGTTTGATCATCCGCTAAGTCATCGGATATTTTTAAAAAAGATGCTAAAAAATTCGTCTAGAAAGAGTGTGTGTAATATGAGAAGAGGCCATTAAAACACTGTTTTTATTATTATTATACACACTTGGACACTAAGCCCGTGTTTCTTTTTACTGTGTGTGATTTCGGTATGTAAAAAAAATCCCCAAATAAAATGCAAAAGATGCTAATAAAAACAAGTGAAAAACATTTTCTTTTTTTATGACCCAAGATATTGGCTTTTTCGATGAAGCGATAATTTCTTCATAACAACAAAAAACAAAAAGAAACAAAAGAAAAGCGAAGAAGCAAAGAATAAGATCATTTTGAAAACCGAAACGAAATGAAAATTTGTTTGTTGTTTGGGGTTCGGTCGGAGAATATGCAATGATGACCAGAGAATGTAAAAAGAATAAATTTTTTTAATGATTTCAATTTGAAATCTTGAAAAAAAATTATGAAAAATTATCACACACAACCGAACCGAATTGAACCGGAGACTTTTGCTTTCAAATCTGAATATCAATGGCGTCAGTCAGTTAGTAAAACCGATTAGAATTCGTTTCAAACAAACAACAATAAATTGCAGAATTTTTCTCTAAAAATCAAGTTATTCTTCCGGGTGTATATTTCGGAATTTAATCAGCATTACCACCATGTTTGGGTTGTATTGTGAAAAAACAAACGTGGAATATTGACGCCGGGTTTCTGATCTAATATTTTTATTCAATTTAAATGGCAATCTTTTTTTCATTTTTTTTATTTTTAGCATCCAGAACATGGAAAGAATGGAAAAGAGTGCAGCAGTGTATGCAGTGGTATAATCTTGTTATTATTCTTTGCCAAACACGAACAACATTAACAACAAAAACAACAACAACAACCACCAAAGCAAAAACTATAATGACAAAAACCAGATCCGAATGCAAAACAACCAAACCAAACAATAGTAAAGTGTGAAAAATGTAAAAAAATGAAATGAAAAAATCGCATTATATTATATTTTTATATCATTTAAGCGATTTGTGATTCTACATATAGCCATGGATTTAAGTCAAACAACAAAACAAAGAAATTGATCATTGAATGATGATGATGATACCACTTGGCTGGTTAGCACTGGAGTTAGTCATAAGCCACATATGCATGCATGCAATGTGTATTTAAATTGTCATCAAAAAAGGATTGGCTTTTCATCATCATTGCCATAAACCACTAACACCAACCATAAAAAAACCAGCAGCTTAAATTTTTTAAATTGGCTTTTCGGTGGATGATGACAGTTTATTATTATTATTGTGGAGCCATATTTATGATTGAAATTTTTCAAGTTTTTTCTTTGAACAAAAATTGAATGAAATGAAAGCCATTTTAAAAAGGGGATAGGCCACACACACACAGCATCGAATATTAAATAATTACATTGAAAAAAATGTTTACACCTGTCGTTTTATTATTATTATGCAATCATCAACAACAACATGGTTGATAATGATGATGTTTTTTCTGCAAAATTTTTTTTTTCATATTTCATTTACACAATCGGTTTCTGTAACGGTACAAACTTGGCGAACGAAGATTCTTCTTTTTTCTTCGTCGAATGATGCAACTGACAAGCATCATCATCAACAATGATGCCTGGTTTGATGCAGGTGTTACCGACATTATTCAAAAAAACAAAATCAAAACATCAACTTTTTTTCAGTTTTCATTGAAACTATGATGATCATTATTAATTTTTTCCATTTTTTTGTTTAAAAAAATTCAAGAGGCAGCATACAACAACAACTTATATCGCCTGTGTTTGCAAAAGTTATTTTCAATCATCATTCCCAAACCCAGTTTTGTTTTTTTCTTCGTAAGTCAGGTTAGACTTGGGTTAGATTGTGAATCAAGTGAGATAGACCTTGGCAAATAGCATATAGACCAGAATCCAAAAAAAGGAAACAGAATCTAAAGAATAATGAAAGTAAAGTATGAAACGCTTCACAGATAATGATGATGATTGAGAGAGAAAAAACATGGTAGAATTTGGCCCGAACCAAAAAAAAATACCGACTAAAGATGTAATTTTGTAACAACAACAGCACAAAAAACGAAAGAAAGAATCCAGATCCAAGTGAAATAATAATGATAATGACTGAATGAATGAAGTGAAAGAATTTCCAAAAGAATCGGCAATTGTTTCATTCACTTGGAATCAGTTCAGCTTTAACGATATTCACAAGCGAAGATAATAACAAAAAGAAAATCACAAAGATAATGGACTATCACTATAGCGAACAAACCAGAATATTCTCTCACACACTTTACTTTCAAACTTTAACCAAAAAAAAAACATAGACCTCTGTGTTTGTATGAATCTTTTTTATTCGGATTCTATCATGATGATAGTGGTAATGATGATGGTGAATATTTTTCTGAATGGAATTTCCAAGAAAATGAAAAACAATTAGATCGACAACGACGACGACGATCAAAGGGTTATCATCATCATCATAATGATTACATCGATTCATTCAAATAATTACATAGGGAGAATAGAATTTGAGCAACAACAAAAAAAATTCAAATAAAATTAAATAAAATAACCCAGTTGGTGGATGGTACAAACTGAAAAAAACAAATTTTTTTGAACAAGAAAAAAAGTTTAAACATTATTTTCATTTTCAATGAAAAAAAATTGTTGAAAATTAAATCAGTATCAGGGTACTTAAAGTTTATTATTATCATCAAACATCCGATGTGGATGATGATGATGGAATTTGCCTTCATCGCTCCCTGGCTCCCACACACTCTAACAAACATAATATGCATTCATTCATTGAACCAGAAGAATCTGAATAATGGAGTAATGATCTTTGATGATGATGATCAATAATTAATATGAAAATTAAATAAAATAAAAATTCATATGGTTATCAAGAAAGAACCAGAATCATTTTCCATGGTTCCCATTTCTAAGAATTCTTCTTTTCTTTCCATTACTATTACTATAGTTTGCTATTCTATTGTTTTTTGGCATCGATAGAACCCGGGTAATTTTTCGGGTATAGATCCGATCATCATCACTGAATACAGTGTTTGCTTGAATTTTTCCCATATTAAACAGAAATGTGAATAAGGGAAAAATTGAAGGCCCAACATTACAAGCAAGCATCACCATCATTTTATTCGGATGTAAAAAAATTAAGCAAAAAAGAAAATGAGAAGAGAGAGAGGAGAAAAAGTTAATTAACTTATGTAACTAACTAACTTATATAATATTCTTTTTCGATTCTCATTTCTTTTTTCTTCTTTATGTTTTTTAGATACAATGTGAATAAGCAGTATTGTGTCAGGATTAAAAATTCAAGCAAAATCAAAAAAGGTCTTGCATTTTTATTCACAGTGTGTGTGTGTGTGTGTGTGTTTGCTGTGTTCGCAGAACAAATCACCATTCACGTTTTGGGTATAATTTTTCATCTTCTGGGGTAACATGAGAAAAAATGTGAAATTTTCAATACTACGGTAGGATAGAAACCATGATTGGTAGAATAGATAGATAGCCAAATGGATTTAACTTTTCATTAAAAAATGAAAATGAAATATCCATCTCATTTTTTCTCTCGTTTTTGTTGCCCGACCAGATTCATTTTTTTGGATCGTTTCAACCATAGAAATGGGAACTAAGCTAAAAGAAAAATAAATTATATTCATTTCAGGAATTCACAGTCATTTTTCATCATAGCAATTGTAATGTTTAATTCAAAAGAATTTTTTTCGGAATTAACAACCAGAAAAATGTGAATAAAAATGGATTATACCAGGGCCATACATTTTAAATACAGAGACAGGGCAATTTTCAATATTATTAATTCGAATCTAGACTACCTTTATATTAATTTGCAATAAATTGAAATCAATCAATTTCAATCGATCTGATTGATCGATTCAATGAACAACTGAACGTAAAACAAACATTGATTTGAGCAGATGTCTTTCAAAGATGATGATGGTCGGAGTAAATTGATTAACTGGCTGACTTATTAAGTTAGAGAATCATTACAGATGATGATAATTTGCCAACCGAAACAACAAAAATTAAATTATTCGGGTGTCTATCATCGTTTTAATAATGAAAAATCTCCTAATTATCATCATCAACATTATCAGGATCGATCCAGAGGCAAAAATTGATTTAGACAAACCGAGAGATGGAGAAAAAACAGCCGCCTCGATCATCATTACCATCATTATGATGATGAATCTGTTTTCCATTCATCATCATTTCAAGCAAATTTACATTGACATTAAGCCAGCATCATTTAATGGTCAAACACACAGCGAAAATGATGATGAATGAGTTTATTGGACAACAAACACAGTGTGTGCTGGTTGGATTGTTGTTTTTTTAATCAAATCCATCAATCTTGATGACAAGTTTTTTTTGTCCGTTGAACGAAACACGGAATTCGGTCCTCTAATAATAATGACTGTGACATTGAATTTTGTGTGTGTGTTTAAGGCAAAAACCAACCGAATATTGGAGACAGAAAAATCAATTAATTAATTATCGTTGACCTTTTTTCCTCATCATCATTATCATTATTTTATGGCAAAAAAGGTTAATTATTAATTAATTAATGTCGACATTGTTGTTGTTGTTGTTCAAAACAATAGGAAAATCTATTGTCTTTCCCTCGATCTAACGATCGATGTGTGCCATAATTAATGACTTTTCAATATGAATGATAATGTTCCCAACGAACATCTGAAAAAAAATCAGAAATTTTTTTCGTGCCGAAAAAAAGATTAGATATCGATATCAATCATATTCTTTGTGAATAAAGAAAAATCCAATATATTTCAACAATGGTTATAATATTGTTATCGAAAAGAGCAAACACGATTAGATTGAAAATGCAAAAAACAAAACGAAAAACAAACATTTTTTTTGGATAGATCAGATTTATAGATTGATGATGACTTTTGGTTCTAGAGAAAAATAGAAAAACAAACAGAACAATGCTATGTAACTACGGAAAAAATAATGCAAAGATTTCAATTCGCGTGATTGGCGTTCGATTTATTCTGATTTTGTTTAGTTTTTTTGAATTATGATGTAAAATGTCTTTATTATATACCCACACAGTCAATTTGTTTGTTTGTTTGAAGGTAAATCTTTTTTTCTTATATTTTTCGATTTTGAATTTCAAATTCTGATCAATCGATTGGAAGAAAAAACAAGTTTTTCTTTTCGATGAATAAGACAGCAATTTTCGGCTTAATACCCGATTGAATGTGTGAGTTGGGCGCTTTGGCAAAAGTGAGAGAAAGAATCAAATGGCATGGTTATAGTGAATGGCCGAAATCTTTGTCATTCATGTCTAAGTTGTTGATCGGTTGGCCATCATCGATTGTGAATCAAATCAGATCAGATCAAAGATAGTCGTCACACACAAATCAACAACAAAAAGCATTTTCGCCTCTGGCATTCACTCTTTATGTTTTGCCAGCCAATTATGATTACCATCAAACCGAGTTTCTATCAGGCCGAGTAGGCTGTGTTTTTTGCAAATGCAAAAAAAATGAATTTCATGTTTGCTGTTGGGCGCCATCAATGACAATAAATAATTTTTTTCTATTTCGTATTCAACTCAATGTAATTATATATAGTGTTACTTGTCATTTGAATTGTGAGGAAAAAATGTTTGGAAATTTTGAATTCAGATTGAAATTGGCCAAAAAAATCGTTGTGATTTACATAAATTACGCGAGTAAATGTAGGCCTCCTTGCAAATAAAAATAAAAAATGGAAAATTTGCTAAACGAGCAAATTGAAATTCGTGACAAAATAAAAATAGCTTGCTTTATCTTATTTTGGTTTAAAAAAACTGTTTCGTCAATTATAATAATAATATTTTTTCAACGACAAAACACAACTTACCTCACAATGGGTTCGATTAATGTTGTTTAAATTAAGGCGAAAAATGTTGTCCCTGTGTGGAAAGAAAGACAGAAAAACAAGATTAGAAAATTAATTTGATTGGAAAAAATTGTGTAAATTTGCGAAAAGAAAAAAACTTTCCGGTCAATCTGAGCGGAAAGAATATCGAGAGAGAATGAAAGAAAGAAAAGTTTTTTTTGGTAAGCAGAACGAATTTGATTAATATGTAAATTGTTGTTGATGATCATCATGCTAATGATGACAGATCAATAAAATGAAAGAAAAATTTACATTGAAAAACACCATTATCATTATATCCGATTGCAATTTTACTTCCAAAAATTACAAAATGTATGCATGTAAATTGTATTGTAATAATAAAAAAACCATGTCCAGAACCGAATAAAGACATTATCAAGATGATGATCCTGTAGAATATCGACTGGATATGGCGTAGATGAACAAACACGCCTTGTTTCTCGATCAATTTTGATCGATCTTACAGTGTCCATTCTTCATCTCAATGATGATGATCAAGTCAAGTTCAAACTTCAAAAAAATCGAATATAGTGATGATATTGGTGACCATCATCATCATTATTATCATCGTTTTTTTCTGGCTAGTAGGGGCGGTATAATAATCATCCATTAAAATTATCATTAATCAATCCAGACAAAAAAGGCGAGTCTCGTGACAACCAACCAACCAACAACGAAAAACCCTCGATGATATAAAATTATCATTATTACACGCAAATTAATTCGATATTTGGTGGTGGTGGAAACAACAAACATATCCTATGAATTCAATCATGATGATGATATTGATGAAGAGATTCAGATTTTAATCGAATTTTGATTTTCTCTCTGTATTATTATTTTTTGCGTGATTACTTTTCATTTTTTCTTTCAATTCAGATAAAGATAAAGATAAAGATAGTGACAAACAACAAATATCATTATTGTTTTCGTCAGATAAAACAAAAACAGAAACAGAAGAAAGAAAGATCAATGAGAATACGTGCACAGGTATGGCAGAATGGTGAAAAGATCCGTGATGATCTCGATGATGTCTTAATCATCATTGAATCGGACAAAACTAAACAATCATCATCATCAATGATAACCATCTTCTGATAATGATGAACAACAAGCCCAATTTCTTGAATTTTTTTCTTCTGAATTGTTTTTAGCTTAGCAACTAGCAAACAAAGAGGATCTGAATATTGAATCTGAAAAACAACAAGTTCATTATCGACGATGGCCTTAACCAAAAATAATTGGGTTTGTTTGTTTTGTTTTGTGCAGGAAAAAACTCAAAAATACATTTTACGCGTGTCATTCACGAATCGATCAAAAACGAAAATGCTAGATTTGGCTGTGGTCCAATTACCAATTTGAAGTCCATTCAACTTAAACAATAACAATACTAACCAAGACCTGGACTTAGTTAATAATAATCGTCTTATTCGAAATATAAGGTCCATCCAGAATCGATCGAATCTTTTATAATTGAGAAACACTGCAAGTCCTATTCCAATTTTATCCTCTCTATGTGTTTCCACCAAATAATTAGTCGGTCGGTTGGTTTTGGTGCAAACAAAAAAACTTTTTCACTTTTCCTTTGTTTTCTCGATGAAATTGCTGACTCAATTTCTTGGTTGTTTATTGGAATGAAATTTTTTCTGCTTTTCATCATGATCATTACAATTGTGATGATTTAAACCTATTCGTGAGCATCCTATACATTAAATCAAACTGATGAAGAAACTTTCCGAAACAAACAAATAAACAATGGAAAATGAAAAGATCCATTTCAACCGATCGATGATAGTTTTGCTAGTTGTTGTTGTTTAGATCACTAATTTGCTCTAATTAAATTAGATTTTCTCGTTTTTTCGCCTACACACGACGATATGTGAATGTGATAATCATCACCAGGAGAAACAAGTAAAAAAATTGATGATTGCCTCAACAACAACAACAACAACAATAATAATAAATGAAAAACATAAAATAAAAAACAAAAAAGGAAAACTTACATGGCTCCAACATAAAGCAATTCACGCCTTGGATCAATATAAATGGTACGATAATAAAGATGGCCACATGAGAATTCACGTATATGATCTATATGGGAAATATTCAAAGGGAAAAAGAGAAAAAAATGATGATGATTAGAAAGGATGAACAAACAAACAAACATTATTATTATTATTATTATTATTATGGGCAACAACAACATAAATCTGATCATCAAATTCTTTTTGAAACTAAATGCTTTTTTCATTGAAAAAGAGAAAACACATTCTGATTAAGTGACCATTTTTTCTGTTTCAACTTTCAACAAATGGGTATCATATTACCAGTTTAGTCTTATTTGGTGTCACCTCTACATTCAATTCAACAACAGAACATATCCACTAATTATCGTTATGGATACGCAAAATAACCAGAAACATAATGTTAAAGGGTGGTGATGAATATAACTAACCAACTAACTCAAATATTTTCGTCACAACTCATTAAACATTGGTGTCCGAAGAAAGAGAGAAATATATATTTTTTACATAAATTTGTTGGTTTGATCAAAAAGTGTGATATTGGTTTGGTGATGGCCATTGAAAACAAATGAATTTTTCTTCTATTTCGGTCTTTTTTCTTTTCAATCCCGGTCCAGATTCTGGCATGAATGGACAAAACAAAAAACGAAATCCTTAAGGGTCCAATAAAATGTGAATGAGAGAGAAAAATCATCGAAAGAATGGAGAATTTTGTATCAAATTGATGTTATCTAAAGATATGTATCTATTATGTGGAATCCTGAATCAATAACAATAATGATAATAAAATCCATTGAATTAATAAATGTCCATTATGATAATATTTATAAACGAGGCGATAAGGTGCCTGAAAAAAACAGGCAAAGAATATATCTAGCCAAATCAATGACTGAATGAAGAATAATAAAAATTTCGCAGTAATTATGGCTAGTGTAGTTTTTTTGTTGTTGTTTTTCTGCCAGCCATAAGTAAAGTTAGTTTTGCATTGGCGCCATTCAAATGACCACAAGCAAATGTGTGTGTGTGGAATACTAAATATTATTATTGTTATTGTTATTTAGGTAATTCACGGCAGAAAAAAATGGCCATTTTTTCGGTCCGGCCAAAAACAAACACACACAAAAAATGAAAACGGTGTATGGTAAAGACTTGAAAATCATGATGATGATGATGATCGGTCATTACCATTACCATTATACTGATCAGTAATCATCATCGGTGATGAGCTTGGAAATAAAATAAAGTTTCTTTTCATTTTGAGAAAGAAATTTCTGTAGTTAAAAATCGATTCTATACGTCATCATTATCAATGGGCGCCATATCACATCATTACAAGTGCTCATCATCATCATTATAATCGATTTTTTTGAGGAAAATTTGATATAGGCTCGACTTGAATTATCATGATTATCCATTCATTCATTCATTTACAAACTTATTAAATCAACGTCATTATCATTGAATAATCATCATTGTTGATGATAATCGTGACTGGTTGTTGTGGAAAAGTAAAAGTCATATTGTGCATACCAGAGAAGAGATGTTGAAAAGAAATTAAACTTTGGTTAATGAATATCAACATTATTTATGCGCTTGGATGGTCACACACACACAGACAGAGACATCACATCCTATTGTCATCAAAAAAATATTTTTGGAAATTTTGTTGTGTGACAATTTTACAAACAAACAAACTGGTGAATATAGTATAGTAGGTGTAATTATAATCCAACCAAAAAAAATATGAAAGAATTGAATGCAACCATCGTTTGGTCAGCTAGCAAGCAAGCATGATGATGATGTGAAGGAATTTTCTTTTTCTTTTTTTCGATTCATTCATTCAACAAAAGAGAGAAAAATTCCTTGCACAAAAAAATTTCTATTTTTTCGCCGAGCAAAAAGCCTACGCATATTTCAATTCGACTAAAATGTTGATCAAAGTTGGCTTTGTTTTTGATTTTGTTTGAAAGTCCAACAAAAAAATTCATTTTTTCAGTTGTACTTTTGCAGTGGTGAATAACATCATCATTATGGGAATGAGCATCAGCAACATTGTAAAAATAATTAATATCCGGTTATGTCCATCCACCACCGAACTGCAAATTTTTAATTTCTTTTTGGCTTTTTTTCAAAGCCACAAAACACTCACTCTAATTTTGACAAGAATTTTTTCGCATATTTTTCTCATTGAAGCTTAAAAAATTTGAAATGAAAACCGCCCATAAGAACCTTATGAAGAAAGGAAAACAAAATCCTAATTATAATCTATTCTCTGTCGTTATCGTCGTTTGTAATTTTCTTTTTCTTCTTTCATTCGCTTTTTCCGCAGAATGATTTCGCCCAAAATCATCATTAATGAAAATGACTTTTTCAAGGGAAAGAATTTTGTCACCAAGTCATGCAACTGGCAACAACCAATGGTTATTGTATCATGTGACACGCACACGCAACATAAATTACGAAACAAAAAGAAATTGAACGTGCAAATGCGTCAAAACTGGCATGACATGATATCAGCTGATGTGATGTGACTCGAACCTAACCAAAACATTTTCTTTCACACACATTGCCATTATAGTGTCTCCAAGATGGATGAAGTGTAGGCGCCCGACAAACAACACACCCTTGATTATGAATATAGAGGTGTCGACAGACACAGTGACATCATCATTTGATAATGATGCTGGCTGGACCAGCAACTATTATCGATTCGAATGATAGTTATGATTGAATCATGACTAATGTGATGATGATGATGACTTTATTATCACATCATTGCCAACAAATACAGGTGCGGTGTATAAAACACGAATAAATAAAAGAAAAGATGTTACTACTTTTGAATGGAGGTGTAATTTTCATCATTATCATTTATAATGGCCATTAGTAAAGACACCACACTACTAGCCATACTTATACTATCTGCAATAACTGGCCATTAGTTATTAAACTTATTTTTTCTACTGTGGAATCTTTATTTCGTTTTTCAAATTCCACTTGATTTGATTTGATTCGATTTTTTCATTTCATTGATTTTTCACACAATCAGTAAGAGAGAGTAAGCGAGAGAAATACAAATTTTCAATGGGATAATAAGTGTGGGATGATCACCCAAAGGGTCGTTGGCTTGTTTCGAAATGGCGCCCATCATCACCAAGCAGCAGAAGCAATTGCGTGTACGAAAATGATTGGTTTTAAAAGAAATAAGAAAAAACAACATTTATTTTCAAATACACAATAACATCATCAATGGGCGAAAAAAGATTGATGAAAGATAGCATCAGTTTATGATTGTTATTATAGGAACATAATGTGATGTGTGCAATAATTATCCATTATTTATATCATCATCATTTCATGTGTATGTCCACCACCAATTTCATTTCGATGCAACAATGATATTTTCTCTTTTTGATTGTTTGAATCGATTTGAATCTTTCTTTTTCTTTCTTCGATACAATCCATTCTTTGCAATGATTTTTTGCAAAATTACCAAAACAAAACAACAATGTGCGTTCAACATCATAAAATTCCCATTCACACAAGGTTGAATCTTAAGTATCTAACTAACTAAATGAATGAATGAATGAATGAACAATGTAACAAAATGTACAACGAAATAGCCATAAAATATATCAGTATCTTTATCATTCGCTCCTTGCTTTTGATACATTTCCTGTTCTTTTCCAGAAATAAAAAACAACATTCGCGAATCTGATTTAATTATCATCATTTATATATGATGTGTAATGAATTTCGGAAAACGGTCAGGTAAATAACAATGAAAATATGGTAATTTGAATGTTTTTATTCACAAACATCAACAACAACATAGTGCCAGAAAAATGGCCATAAATATTCAGGCATCATTTCTTTCATTGTCACATTTATGACCACCACTAGCATCTTGAAACATTTGAATGACGGTCATAAACAAAAATAATGTTGTTCGAGTTTACCTACAGTGGTGATCAATTTTATTAAACAAAAAAAAATTCTTATCATCATTCATTCATTCAATCGATCACCGGATCGATAAGAAAAAAGTGATTGCGTAATTAGTTTTGAATCAACAAAAAAAATTTCCAACTGTGTAAACTTTTCCGAAAGATAAAGATATAGAAGAATTTTGATTTGTTAATTCGATTTCTTGCTGTCAGTGTGTAATGATAATGATGATGATCGACAAAATCAACTAAAAAGGAAATGAAATGACAACCAACAAAATTCATTCATTAAATTTAAAATTTATTTTTGGTTCAAAAATGACCAAGGTCAGTTTGGCCATTCAAGAGAGAGAGAGCGGAACCTAACCATGGTGTGCGGTCATCATCATCATCATCATGATAGAATGGACAAATAGTGAGCTTATATCTAAACAAAGCAAAGCAATTCAAAAAATAGAGCGTATAAAGTGAAATGATCAATTTAGTGGATCATCAATCACACACAGCCAACCAACAATGATGATGATGAGAAAATAGAAAATTGTTTGGACCCTTGATAATAATGAGTGGTTGCTGTTGTGTGCGCGGCAAGATGCATTCGGTACCCACCATACCAGCACTCACTCTCAATCATCTGCCTGTTGATGATAATAATGAAGATGTAAGATAAGGTCGATCATCATTTTATCATCCAAAACATATGATGATGAAATGAAATGATAGATCGAAGACCGGAGATTGCCTCAAGCCATGATGATGATTGCTATGGCTATATGGTACGTGGTGTGTTTTTTGCGCAACAAAACAATGTTTTGCTTAATTATCATCAACCCAGAAAAAAGCAAATCAAAACATCCACAACCAACCACCCACCCACCTATCTCTCTCTTCAGAAATGTGCAATTAATTTTTTCCTTGCTAAAATGAAAAAAAATATCAGTCATGATTAAGACATTATCATCATCCACATCATTACTTTTTTTCTACAGAATGTCTCTTTAGAAGTTTTCTTCCATGAGTTTTCAGCCAAATAAATCAGAAAATCCTACAAAACAGGTCTCATTACATCATCGATAACAGGGCAGATAGATAGATGGGCAAGCAAGCATTCAGCCAGAATGAATGGAAAAGATCTAAACCAGTAGGAGATTGTCAGATTGAATTGATTGAATTTTTGTTTGAAATGAAATGAAAATTGCCTAAATTTTGCAAATCAAATTCAATTTGAAAATTGATTGAAATTGAAATTCATTTGTCAAAAATGGATGATGGTGGGAATTTTTCAATTTTCATCATAATAATCATAATGGTGATGATGATCATTTTGTATCTAACAAATCAATCCAACAATAAACGACAATTTTTATCAACAAACACAAAAGAACATCTGATTGCATTACAAAACATTCACACTTTTTCAAATTGAACCAAATTGGAATCAAGATTCACAGAATCGATAAGTTTATTGAGAGTGAGAGAAGCATCAGAAGAGCTCCTTTGTAATTTGTTGTTTGGAAATCGATTTAAAATATTCATTGGTATGGGACACATTTGTGTTTGCACATTTTTCAAAAAATATCACCATTTTTAAAAAGTGCTAAAAATCGTGTACAGAATCAAGAACCATGAGAGAAAATTGTAAAGTTTTATTCTCACACAATCATCATATGAAATAAATATGAATAGCAAAAAAACAGGTTGATATTT
>ERZ500997.236-NODE-236-length-15305-cov-8.752197_pt1 | contig 15305 bp, 12 predicted proteins | sample MGYA00248826_ERZ500997 | MGnify/ENA primary metagenome ERZ500997 (study PRJEB25958, sample SAMN03398524) | human skin metagenome | study: EMG produced TPA metagenomics assembly of the Human Skin Microbiome Metagenome (human skin metagenome) data set.
CCTGATTTTTATCTCTTGAAATAATTTTGGTTTTTTTTTTGCCTATTATTATTATTTATAAATAATTTACAAAAAATATTCACAAGTTTTTTTTCAATTGGAGAAAAAACAAAACAAAAACATCAAAATCGATTGAATTCTCATTTTATCTTGAAGATATTCTTTCATTTTATAAATTTCAAAAACTTGGATTTTGCTTTTCTACATACACTGTTTTTTTTGCAAATTTTATTTTAAAATCAAAAAAAAAAAATGGCTGAAATGGATGGAACTGAAATTGTTAATGAAAATATACAATTGAATGGTGGTAGTGGTGGTGATTCGACATCAACATCAACGCCTAATGAACATACAATAAATGGCCTTAATGATGATGTTATTGATTCATCATGTTCTACATCAGATAATATGATGGATGCAAACATGTCAACAACCACATCAAGCAGTAAAAAACAATCAGCGCCAAATTATGATGACATATTTCCCGCTTTGCCAATGGGAGGTGGTCCACCAGCTGGACAATTTCCTATAACATCTTCATCACCAATGATGATGCATCCATCCAATTCCGCTGTAAATCACTGCCAGTATCAAGGAAGACCGAAAATACGATCAACTACTGCTAATCGTGTTTATCATGTTTTACCTGAAGAGCTTCGTTATCGTGATTCGAGTCGTCGTCATGAAGAACTATCAAGAATTTGTGCCGATATTATGAATAAAACACGAACAGAAATTCAAATCACCCATTCAAAAGATGGTACACTTACGTTTTTGTTATCGGGCAAACAAGAAGCTATCGATATGGCACAACGAATGTTGGCTAGTGAATTTATGGCACAAACAATTCATAATCTACCAATACCGAAAGAACATCATCGATTGATATTTGGAAAAGCAGGCAAAAAATTGATGGATTTAGAACAGGCTACGCAAACAAAAATTCAGATACCTAAACAAGATGAAAAATCCGATGTGATTCGGATAACTGGTACCCGTGAAGCAATCGATAAAGCTGTGCATGAAATAAAATCCATTTCAAATGATGCATACTCTCGTTCAATCGAACGTATTAATGTGCCTAAAATTTATCAACCGTTTATATATGGTCCATTCGGACGAATAGTTGAACAAATTCAGAAAGAAACGGGTGCCAAGGTCAACATACCTCCACCATCAACGGACAAAGAAGAAATTACCATAACCGGTGAACGAAACAATGTTCTTGCTGCATTGGAACGAGTCAAGACGATTTATGAGGAAAAACTGCGTCGTTGTCAAACGGTATCGATTGAGGTGAAAAAATCACAACATAAATATATTGTTGGTCCGAAAAGAAATACATTGAATGAATTCTTTGAACAAACCGGTGTTTCCGTTGAAATGCCTCCATTAGATTCACCAGTCGAAATTATTGTTCTTCGTGGTGAACCTGAAAAATTAGCCAATGCATTGGCTGTACTTTACCAGAAAGCCCATTCAGAAACTGAAGAAGAAATAATTGTACCGGGTTGGATTCATCGACACATTCTTGGACCTAAAGGAGCTAAATTTCAAGAGCTATCACTGGAATTTCCAAAAGTTTATGTTAGTTTTGAAACCGAAGAAAATCGAATCAAATTGAATGGCCCTATTGCTGACGTACAAAAAGCAGCTCAACTTTTACAGCAACGTGCAAAGGAAATTGAATCTCAGTATGCTGTAGCCGAAATCAAAGTTTCCGATCCGAATCATATCAAATTTATTGTCGGTAAAAATGGTGCAACACTTCGACAGATTCGCGAAGAAACAAAAGCAACTATACAAGTTATAGGCAATGATTCATCTTCAAATGAAAATTCAAAAAATTCAAATAATAAAAGTGCAAATGCCGGCAATCAATTTGTTCGTATCGAAGGTACAATAGAATCGGTTGCAAAAGCTAAACATGAATTGGAAACTTTGCTACGAAAATTAGAAAATGAAGTTACCTATGAATTGGTTATTGAACGACGATTCTATGGACAAATTATTGGTTCGAAAGGCGAAAAAATTCGAGATATTCGAGCAAAATTCAATCAGGTTTGTATGATGATAATGATAACCGAATGACTAAATGTAATGACATTATCGATCTATTGATTTTTAAATAAAGGTTACTATCAATTTTCCCGAACAAAATGGCCACAGTGAAAAAGTTATAATTCGTGGTGCCAAACAAGATGCTGAACCATGTTATAAATATTTATCCAAATTGAATCAAGAACTTCTTATTAATAATTATCGTCTTGAAGTGCCTATTCTCAAACAATCCTTACAATTTCAAGGGAAAGATTCAATCAAAAAGGTAATTAATTTTGTTATACTATATAATAAATTGATAAAATAATAATCAACACATTTTCTACTATTTGTGTATTGTATAGATTCGTGAAGATATTGGCGTTCGAATGGATGTGCAAAATGATGGCGACTTGATTGTGATCACTGGGCCTAAAGATAAAGTGGAAAAAGCTCATGAACGAATTCAAGCCCTTCAGAATAGCCTTTCAGATATGAGTCAAGCAGACATTATAATTCCAAGTAAAATCCATAATCATATTCTTGGATCCAAAGGCCGTAATATTCGAAACATAATGAATGAGTGTGGAGATGTTATCATAACATTCCCATCGGAAAACTCTAGTTCGGATCGTGTTACGATTCGTGGTTCAAAAGATGCCGTACAAAAAGCAAAACAATTATTAATCGATATGTCAAATGATTTTCAGACAAACAATTACAAGGAAGAGTTAAAAGTTCGTGTTGAACATCATCGTTATTTGATTGGCAAAAATGGCTCTAATATCAATAAAATTCGTGAACAAACTCATGTACGATTACAATTTTCTTCCGATACTAATAACAATAGTAACAGTCCAATAAATGATGCTGATCGTGTGGTGATCATTGGCAAGAAAGAAGATGTTCTCAAAGCTCGAGCCATGCTTGAAGCTAAAATCAAAGAATTGGAAAAAATAGCCGAGCTTGAAATGCATGTTGATCCAAAATATCATCATCTATTTTTGTCCAGGCGAGCAGCTCTTTGCAAACAACTTTACGATGAATTTGGTGGTGTTGATGTTAGTTGTCCATCACAATCGGACAAGAGCAATGATTGTATCACTTTGAAAGGTCCGAAAGAATGTCTGGAAGCTGTTCGACAACGAATTTTGGAAATTATTTCCGATTTTGATGCTCAAGAAACGATTGAAGTAGAAATTGACCCCCAACATCATCGACATATACGACATCGAATCCATTCACTTCAACAAGAGCATGATGTTCGAATTAAATTTCCACTTCGTTCTAATCGATCGGATAATAGTAACAGCAATGATGGTGAAGAAGATATGTCGGATAATAAAGCCAATATTGTTACCATAACTGGCCGTCGTGAAAACTGTGAAAAAGCTAAACAAGAATTATTGACATTAGTACCTGTTTCGATTGAGGTTAGCATTCCTTTTGAATTCCATCGTTTCATCATTGGCCAAAAAGGTGTTGAAGTGCGTGATCTTATGGACAAATTTAATGTGAATATTCGTGTTCCACCACCGGCAGAAAAATCGGATATCATTATTGTCACTGGAAATCGAACAAATGTTGAAAATGCCCGAAAAGCACTGCAAGAAAGATTGATAAAGTTGGAAGAAGAAAAGGCCGATAGAGAAGCTCGTAGCTATCAGGTTACCGTACAAGTTGATCCAATTTATCATCCAAAAATTATTGGCAAACGTGGTGCTGTCATTACATCGATTCGTAAAAAATTTGATGTTCAGATTCAAGTACCGGAAGCAAATCGAAATAATAATAATAATCAGAATAATGATAATCAAGAACAACAATCATCGCATGTAAATGATACAATAACGATCATTGGTTATAAAGAGAATGCAGAGAAAGCTAAAGAAAAAATTCTGGAATTGATTCAAGAGCTAAAAGATATGGTCACTGAAGAGTTGGAGATCGATAGTAGAATACATTCACGGTTGATTGGAACGCGTGGAAAAACTATCAAAAGTATAATGAGTCAATTCAAAGTGGATATCCGATTTCCTAAAGTGCAAAATGGTGAAGATCCAAATGTGGTGACCATTAGCGGAGCCTCAAACAATGTTGAAGAATGTAAACAACATTTATTAGAATTGGCCAATAATTACGTAAGTTTTTAATTTTATTTATTCCTTTTTTATTAAGTTTAATTATAATTATGTTTATGTGTTAGCTTGATGACATTGATGACCAATATCAATTACCGGCTGATCATGAATTTCGATTAAATTTCGAAGATCTATCTACATCTGGTGTTGTGAAAGAATCGAACAAAGGATTTGTTGTACGCGGTGCTCCATGGGAAAAAAAGACTGTTCGTGGTGGTGGTGGTGGTGGTGATAAAAATGAACAATCACCTGGATCACGTCAAAAATTCAGTGGTGGCCATGGTGTTGATACATCAAGTGCTCAAGATTTTCCTGCATTTGGAGGCACAAATAATGATTCGCCTAACAACGCATCAAAAATGATTAACAACGATACCATAGAGAATAGTGATAATTCACCTATGAATGGTGATGTTACTTTGGTAGGCGAAAAAAATGGTGATACAATAACTAGCAATGAGCAACCTATTGTTTGGGGTCCTAAACGAAATTGAATTAAAAAAAAAAAAAACAAACGACAATGCCAATCCACAACAAATTAATAATCAGCCAATAAAATAAATCAGCCGTTACATGTTTCCATCGATCGATGACCAGACCGACCGGAATACAACAAAAAACATCAAACAACCCGAGCCACAGCAATAATAAATTTATTTTTTCAGATATATTTCTTATATAATAATTTTATAGTTTTATATTTACCTATATATTTTTCATTTATTTGATGCTAAATGATGATTTTGAATGAATTATTATACAACTGCATTACAAAATAAATAATGTGGTGTTTTTTCATTTTAATAATACTGATAATGATGATGTTATTAACGAAAAAAAGTGTAAGCAACGACACAACAAGCAGTGATGAGAAAAAAAAATGAAAACTTTTTCAAAAACAAAAAAGTCAAGACAATCAATATCATTGAGCCCTAGGATTCTGAACTATGTCCTATATATTGATCAAACAATTGGTTCGCCTTATAACATGATGGTTTTTAACTATAAACTTTTTTTCAAATATAACAAATGTGTGTTTAAATCAACTTTATCAGAATTTTATATGGCAACACTTATTTATTAACTCACTGAAAAAAAACAAAACAAAAATGATGGAATCAAACAGACAAAACAAAATAAAATAGAAAACAAACAAAAAATAATTAGATATTCGACTTTTTTCACTGCAGTATTGATGTGAAAAACCTGTGGATTGATTAGATGCAAAAACGATGTTCTTTACCATCGGCAAATAATAATATGACTAATTTACTAGATACCCAGACTAATTTAGCCGATTTTAATGGTCCTAATGATCTGACAGGTTCGGACATTGGTGGACATGATAATGATTTTACACATCTAGTTTGGGCATTTCCAAGACCAAATAAACCGACGGCCTGTGTAAGCCAGAATGAAATCTTATTCTCTGTACAACAATAAGATGATAGATATTTTCCATCAGGTGAAAATGCACAACAAGTGATCAATCCATTATGTGCTTGTATTAATTGTGATTTTCCCGTTTTCAATTCATAAATGGCCAGATTTCCGGTTTTTGAACCAACAGCAACACGTTTAGATGACAAACAATAAGTAACATTTTGAAATCGAGTTAAAGCGGGAAACATTTCACCCAAACCCTTATTTTTGAGGGCATTTTGATCCAATGAATAAAGAACAATATCAGTTGTTTCAATGATTAGATCATAAACACCTTTTTCATGTTCTTTGATTAGTAATTCAAGATTTCGTAGAATTTCAGGACGCGAACGATACAATACGGTTTGATGTGGAATTATATTCAATGATGCTTGCTGTTGTTGTTGCAATGTATTATAACGGGTTACTTCTTTGGCCAATGTCGTTATGAATGCTGCCGGTCTAGCTTCGGCAATCATTTGAAGAGCACAACGTGCTGTACGTGCTGAATCAGCGGCCGGTGTTAAGGGTAGACCAAATTTAAGACTTGGAACCATCGATTGTTCTGTGTCGGTACTACAACAGAACTCTAACAATGCAAGCAATATTTTCGATACATCAAGATATGGTTCCCATACGACAAAACCACGACCAATCAAATCAATAGAAGCCCTACGTAATGATGTATGATAGGGTAAGGAATTCGATGGCGGTGCTAACAAAAGATATGATAATGCTTTGCTTGTCTTTCGGGCTAAGTTATAATTCCCGCCACCACCGAATCCATCAATAATTGAACGTCGACGGACCTGTTGCGGTGGTTGAAGATCATTGGGATTCAAACGATTTGTTGTGTTAATTGTTGTTTTGTTTGATTCGATTTCACTTCCATAAACCGAGCCAATAACACCCATCAAAACAATAGCAGTAGCTTGTCTGCGACGACCTTCCGAACCAGATGTACTGAATTTAATTGTGCCCGAGTGAGCTGGCGTTCTAATATCATCACCATCATCATCATCATCGTCGTCTCCATCATCACCATCTTCACCATCAGAATATTCATGCAATTGATGATGATTATTAGCGTTGTTAGACATATGATGATGATAAGTATCAGATGAAGGAGTCGTCGGAGTGGTAGCATGAGCATTATAATGAGCTTGAATATTATGCGAAACGGTAGAGGTGGCGTTCGTTGTGATATTATTATGAACCGAATTGGATGACATGTGAGAATCGGATAATCTATCATCGTAATTGGGTAAATAAAGTGACCATTTTTCCACGATTAATCGACGACCTTTTGATCCTATTGATTTCAGTTCGGATAGAAGTAAATCTTGAGCAGCTTGACGAATTTCAATACAACGATCTTGCCAACGTTTTGCCAGTAAATCAACTAATGGTCGTTTTAGAAAAGGTGATTTAATAAGATCGGGCAACATAACACAATGTAATGCTCCAATCAATTGCCATGCATCATGAATTTGCTGCTGTCGAACTTTAATATCGTTTTCATTTTCCACAATAGATGGCTCTTTGACTGGAGTATTACCACTTCCGGGACTAGAGCTATTTTGTCGACTTAATTTTCGAATCAAACGTCGTCGATTAGATTCAAATTTTGATGATGAAAACGAAGCATTCGCCATTATCATGAATGTATTCGCTAGTGAAATGACTGATAAAAGATGATTAGTGGTTATAGATGCGGATAACTCCCAATGAAAACGTGCCGTAAATTGTCGTGCCATTTCTTCGCAAATTTGTAATTCTACCGGCAAGGCTGATGCAATTTTCACACTTTTAGTTCGAACCAAAGGTTGGTTAGTTCGCTGCTGAGATGCCATTGATGTTTTCGATGTTGTTAAAACATCATTTTCTTTTGATTTTTCGGCCAAGTGATTCAAATACGTTGGTAATAGTAATGACATGTGACCACCTTTCGAAATCATTCCGAAACAAACGGGTCTTAATGGCCTTAAAAGACCAAGTTTCGATTCACAAACTTTATCCAGATCAGAATCCAATCCCCATGCATAAAGTAATGACAAAAGTAATCGAGCTATCTCCATAGGCATATGATCATCACTGCTATATAGATTATTTAATTTATTTGGAGGATCTGATCGACGGGATTGATCGCTACCATCACCACCGGAGGCTGTGGATGCGGAAGAATTTTTGCGATAAAAACCAACGCTTATATCGCCAGAAACATTTTTGAAACCAACAGATTCGGCTTTTGCCTGGATTTTCTGCGCAGCATTTTCAGCAGTATCTTTCATTTTAGCTAATAAACCTGTTAATTTACAATTTAGATTCTATTCATTTGAATTTCATTAGTGTTTCTATTACCCGAAAGTTTATTCGATTCAGTTGAACAGGCCAGTTCAGAAAAACGTTTATATTCAATATTCGATGTTAATCCAGTAGATTCCATCGTATTAGGTGATAATAAATCATATTCTTCACTTAATAATTGAACAATCAATGCTTCAACATCGAAGAATAATATATGACTCTCCTGATCTTTTGGGTTCGTACGCAATCCTTGTATCAGCAATGGATTTGTTCGTGATCGAATGGAAGCATCGATTATATCCTGTCGCTGTTTCTGTAGATGTTCACTTATATTATGTAGGCCACGAACGGCTGCTTGTCTTATGGCGGCCAGATTTCGGTGTCGTAGTCCGCGAAATAAATGTACAGCAGGATTGACAAACCGATCACCCACCGTATTCATTGAAGCTCCATCACAAGCGTTCAGTACTTCTTCGGCGGACATTCCATGAAGAACACGATCCAAATGACCAGTTTCCATTTGCCATAGATAAACCGATCCATCTATACAACCAACAACGAGAAAATCATCACTAGCACGCCATTTTATCGTCGTTATTGGAAATAAATGACGACTTGCAAGCATTAGGCAACGACGTTCTTTCAAAGATAATAATGCTACCGAATGATCGGATGCAACCGAACATACGCAATTCAATACACGTGGATTACAATCTTTAGGCGGTGCAAATAGTTGAGTAATTTCACCTGCATGAACTGGGAAACGATGTAACAAGGAACCATTGAAAATATCCCATAAACAGACGGAAAAATCTACACCACCAGAAACAAGATGAGCAGCCTCATAACGTTCTTCAAGATGATGTGGATACAATAGTGTATTGACACGACCTGAATGTCCACAAAGAACTTGATGATGAGGCCAATCCTCATAGGCCAAATGACGTCCAAGTAACAATTGTAACATAATAGTTTGATTACCCGATACAATTATAATTGAACCATCTTCACGACCACAAACTAAACGACCCAAAGTAGGTATGTAAACTGATGCCGTTATTTTATAGCTATTCGGATGATCATCGATTTTTTTCAACTATATTTTATTTAAAAATCAAACCATTTAGTTCAAAAACATAATCCAAATACATACCAAAGTATCAATGACACCACAAGGTAAATCTTTTAGTTCTTTCCATGCAGCCGTTAGTGAATGGGAAACATTTGGTTCAATTTCTGGAATGTTGTCCTGTAATGAATCAACCAAGTAATCATTCAATTTCCAGATTGAGACTCGACCATGAGAATCACCACATAGCACAATTTTTGAAATGTCTGAAGACTCATCATTCATTTTCTCAGAAAAGTTATAAAAGGCGATGGCAGGTGGACAAAGTAATCGCTAATATCAAGAAAAAAGAAGAATATAACCAAGGTCTAAAGAATTCATTCAAGACTAACTTCATTATTTTTCATCATCAATGTTGCATATAAAATAGGTTGATTGGTCATATTAAGATTATGGAATTCACTGTTGCCAGGCACACAACTATAGTTTATGTGATTTACAAAAAAAAAAGAAACATCGTCAGAATAGTTAATTAAATTTTCATTATAGACATAGAAAATATTAGATGGTAAAATACATTTACCTCTTTACAGCTTTGCCTTTTAATTTACTGTATCATTATTTTAAGGAGAAGATTAGGAAAGCGCGTGTTAAAACAATACAAAAGGAAAAATGTTTGATATCGACAATGGATAAAAATGATAGGATTGTTAATTAAGTAAACAAAAGGAAAATTCCAACAGAATTATTAAATCAAACAATTGGCTTACTTTACGGGTAATTTATAAAGAAATGATTTTCCCATATCATTCCATATGATGACACGATCAGTGGAAAGAAATTGGCCACCTAGCCATCGTTCACCACGATTGTTTTTCATCATACATAATTGGGCAAAATCTCCAACATCATAGATTTGCCAATATTTTGGTGAAATGATTAATAATGTTCGCTGATTATATACACAACATGTTAGTTGTGTTGCATTAGCACAACGAATTGGTTTTGATTCATTCTCATAAATCGGTTCTAAAGATCGTTTTTCATGACCACTTAATGTCCATACTTTCATTATACCGGCAATGGAAAGACCGATAATTACATCATCTAAACAAGAGATGTATGAAAAAATATGAAACACAGGAAAAAAAAAATTTCTCAAAATAAACCTTGAGTTTTAGGCGAACGAAGTACATGGATAGCAGAAATCCAATCAGGATTTAATTTTGAATTCAATGTAAACAATGTTTCCAATGTTAAACCATCAATAATAAATATTTCAGAATAATAGCCATTGCAAAAAAATCGAACTTCATCATCATTCATCACATATGTCTGAATGTTTGTATGAATATATTGATGTTTTACCGTTTCAATACATCGTGAATCGGAAAGATCCCATAATGACATTTCACTATTGAAAAATAATTGTACATTCAAATAATGATTTGAATTGTTCGATTCACACACAAACATACCCAGATTCTGATGAACTAACAAAATGCATAATATCATTTTGTTGTTTTCCATTAGCTAAACATAAAACTGCTAATGAATGTCCAAATAATAAACTTCGAGGTGTCAACTAAAACACAAAAAATTTATTCAATCAATTTATTCGATATTTTTGTTAGAGAGAAAAAAATCATTTACCGAATCATTTTCATATGAATAATCCCAGATACAAATCTGTCCATCATTACAGCCAGTAATGATTGTATGATAATCTTCGGTCATAATAATAGTCGAAACACAATGTGTGGGCGATTTTGATCCCCATAATGTTATCGGAACAATTAATTGACTCGATAAATTCGATACAGTCATCTTGATGATCAATTGATTTAATCGATTCACATTGATTAAAGATGAATGATCAAATTAATTGAAAATAAGCTGAAAAATTTAATTTGTAAACAATTTGAATCATAATAATAATGATTGGTGATAAAATAATGATATCAACATCGCAATAATCAACAAACAATATTTATCAAAATTTTCAATATAAATCTGACAGACACAATTGCAGCTGACAGATCGTAATGAGCAATATTTTATTTTTTTTTTGCGAAACGCCCATCGGCGCCAATAGATGACGCCAAAATTATAAGGTCAAATGTTCAGAATATTTTATATGGCCATATTTTGACGCGGGCGCAATTCATTCCGTTATTTTGGAAAAAATAAATCAAAATCATGATCTAATTTTTTGGATTTAAATGAATTCTTTTGTTTTGTTTCATAAAATATACAACTCTTTCAAATTCTAAATTCTCAATATTAATTGATTCGTTGAATTTTTCTGAATTTTTGAAAAAAAAATATTATTAACAACTCCGATGCCGGGAATCGAACCCGGACCGCCTGGGTACTTTTTTACAGTTAACCCTGATGTCATCACCAAGAATTAACCAGCTTTACTTGTTAATTGAAAGCCAGAAATCCTAACCATTAGACCACATCGGAACTCGATAAATGATGTTGCTAAATATTTAAATTTCATTTAAATGATGTTCAATGAAATTTCAACGTTGGTAAACACTGTTTAAAAATCAAATGTGAATGATCTAATTAAAAGTTCAAAATTCAAATGAAAAAATTGTTATTCAAAAAGAATATAATTTGAATAAATATGAACAATTATCAATTCTGATCAATGATATAATGTGTGTAAAGTGTTTAATCAAATAAACATTGTAAAATCAAAAAATCTTATTAATAAAAATAAATCCTGCCATCTATCGTTGACCGGCGGTTATCTTTTGGCTCCTCATAATCATCCGCAAGCATGGTATCCAATTGAAATTGAATATTGAATTGGCTTACATGCTGATGCCACATCATCAAAGAACATCGACCTGTGTGTATCTCATTCAAAAAAAATAAAATAAAATACAATCAGACATCCAAAGCCAACTCAGCATTTCGTTTGGAGATTAAATAAAAAATTTTCAGATCTTCGATATCAAATTGATAATAATTTTTTTTTTGCAAATGAAACATCAGTGAGCAATTTGTAATTTGTGTGTGAGTGTGTGTATGTTCTAAAAGCCAAATCAACAAAGTTATCGCAATATTCATATTCATTGATCACACGATTGTTCTATTGTTTTATTCGTTCATCACCTTGTGTTTTTTTTTTAAATTTATCGGTGTGCTATCTTTAATTCTAATTCTGAGTAATAAAAAAAATTGATTTTGTTACAACAAAAATGTCCGCATCACAAACTCTTCAAAATGCTATTGTTAAATCCGTATGTATTTTTTAAAATTTTATTTTTGAAAAAAAATAATGATTTTCTAAATGAAAAGGTTCAATCTGGCGATTCAATTATTATTCGTAGCCAACCAAAAGGTGGCCCACCACCAGAAAAACAAATCAATTTAGGTAAATTTTGATATTAAATTTTTGTTTTCGCAAACATTTAATCAATAAATCGATATTCAATTTTAGCCTATTTGATAGCACCGAAAATAAGTCGTAAATTACCCGATGGTAGCCATACAGCTGATGAACCATTTGCATGGGAATCTCGAGAATTTCTTCGAAAAAAACTTGTCGGAAAAGTTATACAATTTCGTGTTGAATATAAAGTTCCATTCGGTAATAATCAACGTGAATGTGCAACAATATTTCTTGGAACGGAAAATATAAACGAAACATTAGTAAATGAAGGTTTAGTCGAAGTTGTAAAACGTGCTCAAAACAAAGATAATCCTGATGTTGTTCGTTTGATCGAACTAGAAGAAGCTGTAAAAAGTAGCGGATCAAAAGGTAAATGGGCTGGTAACGCTATTAAACGTACCATTTTACAAGAATTTGAGAATAGTCAATCGTTTGTTGGAAAAACTTTGGATGGAATAGTTGAACATGTACGAGATGGTTCAACTATGAAAGTTGGACTTGTTTTGCCGTCAAATGACCAATCATCGTTAATGTATCAGATGGCTATGGTCGTGTTGAGTGGTGTTCGTTGTCCACAAACAAATGAACCATTTGGTGAAGAGGCAAGATTTTTTACCGAATCACGACTATTGCAACGCGATGTTCAAGTACATGTCGAGCAGATTAATCCGGGCGGAAGTACAATTGTTGCTACCGTTGCATTTATGGATCGTGATATTGCTGAATATCTGTTGCGCGAAGGATATGCAAAATGTATTGATCGAACGTTAGGTATGACAAAAGATCCTAAAAAATTGCGTTCTCTCGAATCTGAAGCTAAAAGCCGCAAATTGAGAATATGGAAAGATTTCAAAGAAACGGTACGATCAAGTAGTTCAATGAATTTTGAAGCCAAAGTATTGGAAATATCAAGTCCTGATTCATTGGTTATTCAGCATAACGAAAGTAAAGAAATAAAGAAAATATTTTTGGCTTCTATTCGTGCACCGAGATTGGTTAACGATGATGGACAAACAGTTTTAGCATCGAGTGGCGGTACCGATACAAAGAAACAATTTCGTCCGCTTTATGACATTCCATTTATGTTTGAAGCTCGAGAATTTTTACGTAAAAAACTGATCGGCAAAGCAGTCAAAGTACGTGTGGATTATGTTCAACCGAAAAATGAAAATTTTCCAGAAAAAACATGCTGTACCGTTTTAACTAGTGATGGGCAGAATATCGCCGAACAATTGGTGATGAATGGTTTGGTTACGGTGGTTAAATATCGTCAAGATGATGATCAACGTGCTTCAGATTATGATTCATATCTAGCAGCTGAACAAAAAGCTCAGAAAAATAATAAAGGTTTGCATTCAAACAAACCTGAAGCCGGAATGATACGAATAGCCGATCTATCAATGGATTTATCTAAAGCAAAATCAATGGCACCATTTTTGACACGTTCTACAGGCATTCGTCGTGACGCAGTTATTGAATATGTATTTCCATCATCGACTAAATTAAAGGTTTATATACCAAAAGAAAGTTGTCTGGTTAATCTCGTATTGTCCGGTGTAAATACTCCGCGACCAAACGATCCAATGTTAGCTGATGCTGTACAACATGTTCGTTTACGTGTCTTACAACGAGATGTTCAAGTTGAAATTGAAACCGTTGATAAGATTGGCAATTATATTGGATCTGTTTATTATGAAAAAAATAATAATCTGGCATTGGATCTAGTACGCAATGGTCTACTGTCGGTGAGAGAATATAATAAAAATATGGAATTAAACAATGCTGAAAAGGAAGCAAAAACTGCTCGACGTGGAATCTGGAAAGATTATAAGGAAGAAGTGGCCGTTGAAAATGTTGAAGAAGTTGATTTGGATGGTGACAATGAAACGGCGCCCGTTGTTGATGACATTGCACAAAGAAAACGTGTCATAATCACAAATCTGGCCAAAGATTTTACCTCGTTTCATGCGCAACAAGTAAAAGATGGTCAAGAGATTGAGGCAATGCTTCAACGATTACGACAAGAAGCAACAGCTAATCCACCCATTGCCGGCTCTTATAGACCGAAAAAAGGTGATCTTGTTATGGCCAAATTCAGTGAAGATGGATTATGGTATCGTGCACGAGTGGAAAAAACAGTGAACTCCAATGAATCACAAGTTATCTACATTGATTATGGTAATCGTGAAACATTAGATAATAAAAATATAGCATCACTGCCATTGGGTAATTTCGCCAGTATTCCAGCGGCGGCTAAAGAATATGCATTCGCATTCGTCTTTCCAGATACGGATGAAGAATTCTTGGAGGAAGTTCGAGCCGTTTTTATGGATATAACAGCTAATAAAGTACTGCTACTCAAGACAGAATATAAAGATGTCGGCAATGGATTGGAAGCGGCAACATTGTTGGATGAAACTAGTAAAAAAGATATTGTTCTTCAAATGGTTAAAGATGGTTGGCTTTTTGTCGACACAAAAACTCGTCGTGATCGTCGATTGTTGAAAAAAATTAACGAATACAAAGAAGCACAAGAATATGCTAAAAAGAATGGGGTGAGAATATATTTATTTTTCTTTTCTTTTGTTTATAAATTATTAATAAATTGTATCATTTTTCTTACAGCTTAATCTATGGCAATATGGTGATGTTACACCCGATGATGCTAAAGAATTTGGTTATCCAAGCCATTGATGGAAAACGATAGAAGCCGTTTATCGTTTGAAAACAAAACAAAAAACTGGAATTTGAATTGAGAATTATTTTCTACCATTTTTTTTTCTATTTGAGCATGAATTTTTTCTTTTTAGTTCAATAATGATATGTGAACAATATTCAGACGCCCATACAACAAGAAATTTATATTTTATTCAATTTTATAATGTTATATTTTCTATTCTTCTATGAATATTGAATT
>ERZ500997.237-NODE-237-length-15267-cov-8.059624_pt1 | contig 15267 bp, 17 predicted proteins | sample MGYA00248826_ERZ500997 | MGnify/ENA primary metagenome ERZ500997 (study PRJEB25958, sample SAMN03398524) | human skin metagenome | study: EMG produced TPA metagenomics assembly of the Human Skin Microbiome Metagenome (human skin metagenome) data set.
CTTCGGACATAAATACCAAAGTAGTTTTGAAAAACTTGCCAGACATTATGAAAAATAAATTCGAGGTAATGAAACAACTGAAAAAAACCGAATTAATTATTTCAAAAAAAAAAAAAAAAATTTAAATTAAAAAATTATTGTGATGTTCAAGTCGGCAAGATCTCGAGAGATTTTCAATCATTTGTTGGCACCAAAAATCGTTCAATAAGCGAATCATCGAAATTGTAGTAATTTAAAAAACATAAATAATTTTTTAATTAATATTTAGTTAATTGAAAATATTTAAAATTTCGTCGTACATTTTTTAAAAATTTCAATGTTTGATTACCAAAAGATAAGTCTCGGATTGTTGGCTGGGGTAAATTAATGATTAAAAATAATTCCGGGGCTAAAATGAACAGGAAGCAACGGCACATACAAAAAACAATATGAAAAATAAGGAAATGGGTGTATAATGGGATAAAAATATAATGACAATGATCAGATGCCAAAAAAGAAAAAAAATGTTGGTTGTTTTTTTGTACAGAATGTTCATCCAAAAAAAAGGAAAAAAAATACGATAACAAAATTAAGGTAAGATGGAAAAGTGGATAAAATATTTCACAATATAGATAAGTGATAAAACCAATGATGCAATAAGAATGGATAATTAATCCATTGTTGTTTTTTTTGTCAATATGATGAAATATTTTTCTGTCTTTGGCAACAACAACAACAATAAAAACAAGCACGATGATATCGACTGGTTAACATGAAAAAGCTGCCCGTGTTGATTGAATGTCATTTCATGGTTCAATAATATTCTCTTTAGTTGGATGATTGTTTTGAAACTGTATCAAAGTACGTCGAGCATCCTCTTCCAACGATTGTAATCGTGCTTGGCGCCATTCACGGCGTTTTTCCGCTTCTAATGCTCGGCGTTGACCAGGGGAAAGGCAAGCATATTCTTGCGATTGTATATCAATACCCAAGTTTGACATTTTTTCAATGTATCGTTTTTCGGCTTTGGCTGTTCGAAACACTCGTTTTTGTTGATGTTCACTAGTCACGCCATCTTCAGTAGTCGTTTCTTTGCAGAAAATTTCTTTTCTTTCCTCATCAAAAGGACTATTATTATCAAATTCATCGAAATTTTCATCATTATCATCATCATGATCATGACTGGCCAAATACTTTGATGAATCAAGTACGTTGTCTTTGATTTGTTGAAGCTCTTCATTAGAGAGAAATATTTCTTTTCGAGATTGCGAATAGGTTTCGACTTTGCGCAATGTTTCCTTGGTCGTTATTTCAGCATCAGGTGTATCGGTGTAACGTTCTGTCTTGGTGATCGTTTCTTTGGTTTGTTGTTGATGATGATTAGGCTGTGGAGGTGAAGTTGACAATGAATGCTGGCCAGATTGCTGTGAATTTGGACTTGTAGCGCGTTCAAAATGGCGTTTCTTTTCACTAAATGACATCCATTCGGGATGCTCCAATTTGGTGTTTGGTGTCAAATTAGTTGTTTTATTGCTATTAATAGCATTCAATAATAAGTCCGGTTTTTTCGGTGGAACTGGTGGCTTGGCTCCAGGTATTTTTGATGTCAAAAGCGGATCTAATGCTGGTGACGATTCTGATGTTGATAATGGATTTTCTGTTGGTGGATTGATGGGTGACCTGGCAATTGATGGCGATGACTATGGTATCACGGTTTTGTAAGCGGATGTAATTATTTGTAAATCATTAGGAGACCAAAATCAAATTACAAGCAAAAGGCGAGGAGAATAGAGGTCATCATATAATTTATCATACAACGGAATATTAAAAAAAAAGAGATTAGCAAACGAAAATTATACAGCTCAACAGTTATAATGAAAGTTATAGTTAAAAGGCACTAGCTCTACGTTTGTAGTGGAAAAGATCGAAAAAATGAAAACCGAAAGAACAGTGAGAAAAGATAATAACATAAAAAACAATGTATTAGGATAAGAAAATAAAAGAAGCTAAAGAATAGATTAGTAATTGGCTTACCATTGTCTGGTGTTTTTTCATTATGACTGTTGTCGTTTTTTTCTGCTCTGAAGTCGATTGATGTTTGTTCGACAACGATGGACTGGTTGGCGTATTAGCAAACACCGAATCTTGATCATCAAACGAATTGGTCTGTTTTGGAGAAATAACAGGTGTGTTTTCGGATGAAGAGATATTATTATTTGACATAGATGATGATGATGATTCAGGCCTGAATTGTGATTGATGATGATTATTATTATTTACGATCAAATTACTGATAGTATTATCAGTATTTTTATTATTAACATTATTCTCATTATTTGCTATAGGAACAAGTGGATCATAACCATCACAGACAAGAACACGAATACGAAGGCCTTGATTTCTTAATTCTTGAACGGCTTGATGGTGAGAAACACCCAATAAACTAGCATCATTAACTTCGATGATTCGCATGCCAGGTTTCAAACGTCCATCCCGTGCAGCTGCACCACCAGGATTTATCTGTGATATAAATATTCCTTCATCTTCTCGGTCAAAAGGATTTCCTGGCTGACCATTCGCACCGCCTTTGATTTTCATACCCAATTTTTCGCTAGGCGATTTATGAATAATAAATTCCTGAAATGATAAAAATAATTAGTGAATGATAGTTATGATCAAAAACGGACAACATACCTTCCAACCTGGTGGTAAAGGTTCATGGTGGATTTTCAAAGTCACTTCATTAGGTGATGAACTGACACTAGAAGTTAATGCTTGAACAGCTTCAGTATGTGTTGCATTTGTCATATCTAGACCATTCACTTCAAGAATGCGATCTCCTATACGAAGTTTTGTTTGTGAAGCTGCTCCTCCGGCAACAACTTTCGAAACGTATATTCCGTGTTCACGGCCATTATTGCCAAAAGGATGGCAGGAATGATCTGAATAAAATGAAATAAAAAATAAAAATAAATCCACATTTAACAGGAATGATTACATACCAGAGCCACCGATAATACTAAGCCCCAATCCGCCATCATTTTTTCTGATAACAATTGTCTGCGTTTGTGAAAGTTGATTTCAAATATTAGTAAATTGAACCATCTTGAAAAAAACAAACCTCTTCGATCGTTGGGAGTGCCACATTAGAATTATTCGTAACTCGTGTAACGGTATTCTCTGTATAGGTAGTTTTTGTTAATACTTCAGTAAACACTCCCAAATCATTTGGTGCAGGTGGAAATTGTTCTGTTAAAGTTGTGTCAGTAGTCATTTTGCCATTATTTATGTTATTTGCAATCAAAGTACCACCAGCACAATTTGATTCTAAAAACCAAAATTTATCAAAAAATGATTTATAAGGGTAAAATCCTACCATTGTCATCTGGAACGGATGATCGAGCTAATGTGAGGGGCCGATTTTGTGGCGGAGGAACGGAAGAACTTCGGCATGAAGATTTATTCAATGGATGATTTATTAAAGCTGTTGATGCTAGTGATAGATTGTTCAAGGCACTATTAAAACGATTATTAATAGATCGATTAGTTGATGATGATGAATAAGGATTTGAATCGGTATTGCAACGAAGACCAGGTAATTTAGCATTAAAGATAGAGCTCAATGGCTTGGATCCATGAGTAAATGATGGTGTTGATGGAGTGGAGATAGTACCAGCTGAACCAGTTAATCCACTATCTAATGCATTAGAATGTGAAAGGCTCGATACCGAGCCAAGTAATGGTCGTCGATAAGACCCAGTATATGACGGTCTATTGGCCATGTACGAGTTGGATGAATACGTCAGGCCTGTAGAATATTGCTGATAAGGAAGATTTTTTTCCGTAACCGGCACGCCTTCACGTTCGACAACCAAACGAACAAATCTTTCAAGACCAGTGATTATACCAATCACTTGATCATGATCAAGACCATCACAACTAATACCATTGATGGAAAGAATTTTGTCGCCAACTTTTAGTTTGCCATCCAATTCGGCAGGACCACCTTCAAATATCCTAGATATGTAGACGCCATCATCGTTTGGCAAATTAGAATCATCATCTTTGATGCCTGGTTTACCAGATGTTATACTGAAACCTAGACCACCCTCACTACGAATTAATGTTGTGTAAATGATTTCTTTTCCTAGCTGTTGACTTAATGGATTAACAGTATTGCCAATATCTCCAGATGAATGTCGATTCAAATTCAATTTTGATGGAATAGGTTTAGCAGCCGTGGACGGAAGTTGTGAAGTTGAAACTGAAGATGATGTTGATGATTTTTTATCTCCAATAGGCGGTCGTAGGACCGATTTCAATTGCTGCGGTTCAAGCGGCTCGTCTGAAGATTGATGTGTACTATCATTTGAATTGTTTGAACTTTTTGATATGACTGATGTTCGAACGGGAGGAACTGGAGGCACTTTATTTGTTACGATTGATGATGCTGTAGTTGGTATAGAAGTCGAATGATTGGTAACTATTTCTCGTTCGACTAATAACCAAAATTCTTCGCCAGCTGATTTTAGTTGCTGAACAGCATCATGATGGTCGATTCGTGAAAAATTATAATCATTCACTGCCAAAATTTTGTCACCAACTCTAAGTCCAGCGATTTCCGCAGGACCATTTTCAGTGACACGTGATACGAAAATTCCTTCATCATCACCTTTATATGGAGAGGAACCGAGACCACCTGCAATTGACAAGCCCATCGATTGACCATGTTTTTTCAATTTTAAACGAAGTTCTTTGGTCACATTGGTCACGATTGGACCATTTTGAATTTCGAGAGCAGGTTTTACTGGTATTGGCGGCTGAGGTTTATCCGCATTCGTTTTGGATAAAATATTTACAATTTTTTCTTTTTCTTCTTTTGTTGAATTTGTATTGACACGTTTGTTTTTAAGATGATGTGGTGTATCTCGACGATGTAATCTTGTATTCAGCTTCTCTACCGGGACATCCTCATCTTCCTCTTGTCGATCTTCAGGAGGATTTTGATTAGAATCGATCAAGTTTAATGATTGAGTGTTTGATGAAATGCTTGAATCTTTTTCAAAACCAACATGACGACTAACTTTTTGCGTAAGGTTTGCATGATTTGAATCGGTGTGGACAACGGATTCTTTAGTTTGATCACCTACAGTGGAATCGAGACCAGAGCCGTTTATGAAATCTTGAAAAGCTCGATTATGGAAATAAGAACCACCACTACCGACAACAGCTGCAGTTGCAGCTGACTGAACAGGTTTTTGTTCCATTGGTTCGATTGGTTCATCGGCATTTGTATCATCATCTTTAATTATGACAGAAGATTGTGAGCTATTATCCGTATCTTGATAATGATTTTTTAAACGATGTTGCATTTCTTGTTCGTCATTCTGATCAACGCTAGATTCTTTCTGATCACCACAAGCAACGTGTGAAGTATTCGACTGATTTTGCTGCGGGAAATTATCGTCACGATTAGCAAATAATTTCAAATGTCTAGCTTTCAATTCACGCGGATGTGGCGTATCGTGACGAACAAAATTTGGTTCGGCACCGGTTCCAGACCCAGAAATCAATGGGTCACTATCATCATCGATATCATCATCACCATCTTCGTCATCTAGATCAACATCAAATTTAACGGAAGAGTGTCGCGGTTGATCCCAATTTAATGAATTAACACGTTCAAGCGAATTTTCTTCAAATGCATCTATTTAAGAAAAAAATTAATCACAGTGAAAAAAAACCCGAAAAATTTCATTACGTACCGAATTGTAAATCAGTTTTAAAATCTTGCTGTGGCAATAGAAAACAAGTGAGAATTTTTTGTCCAGTATTCTCATCAAAATCCGTCTGGAATTTTAACAATGGTTGTGATTGATTTTCGGCTAACCAAAGGGCTTTCAAATTTAATGCAGTAATTGAATAAGGAAGAAAGGAAATCTTATTTCCAGATATATCTAGAACACGAAGTTCTTTAAGTTGGCCGATTTCTGCTGGAATGAATGTTATTTGATTTTCTCGAAACGAAAGAACACCAAGACGGGTTAAATTGCCGATTTGTGGTGGAATTTCTCTGAGGAAATTTCGATCGACATTAAAATTTGTAAGCATGACCAAATTTCCAATTGTTGGAGGCAATTCTGTCAGTTTATTTTCGGTGAGAATCAACTCTTGCAAACAAGAACAACCACCGATTGTTGGATTCAATGATTCGAGGCGATTTTGATCAATTTTGAATATGGTCAATTTACTTAGCTGCCCAATGCCATCGGGAAGAGTTTCAAGAAGATTCTGAGATAGATGCAAATCTGTGAGCGATTCGCAACCCGAAATTTCTTCGGGTAAATATTCCAGGCGGTTGTCACTGACATCCAAACAAGAAAGCTTTTTTAGCCGACCAATTTCTTTAGGCAACGTGGAAAGTTCATTTTGATCTAGCCACAATTCCTGCAAATTAGGTAATTGGCCAATCATTGCGGGTAACTCGCTGAAATCATTGGCACCCAAATCTAATCGTTCTAAATTGACCAACATAGATAATGTCGGAGGAAGTTTTTTAATTAGATTATCACGCAGTTCTAGCGATTCAAGATTCTGCAATGAGCCAAAATTATTGGGAAGCTGTTGTAAAGAAATATCATTTAATGCTAATGATTTTAATGCATGTAATTGGCTGAATTCCATCGGAAGTCTATGAAAAAGAGAAAAATATGTCACAATTAATATAAACAGAACACAATGATTCTCACATTTGAACCGGATTTGAACTAAAATCAGCAATTTGTAAATTTTTCAGGTTTTTGATTGATTCCGGTATTTCAATAATTTCATTTTTAGATACATTTAGCTCTTCTAATTGGTTGAGATTTCCTATCTCTGATGGTATCTGTGATATTTCATTATCACTTAGTGTCAGTTTTCGTAGCTTTACCAGCCGAAACATGCCCTAAAAGAATAAATCAAAAATTTGTGATTAAATTATCATAATCGAAAAATGTAACATCAATATATGATAATTTTGATAAAGAACATAACAAAATCAATTAAATATAATTTCAATTTTATTTGTGTTTTGGACTGTGTGTTGGATGGTTGAAAAATTAATTCTTCATTAGCCAAGGCAATAAATAAATTATTAGTTTAGAACAAAATATCAAAATTCATGTCAGAAACAGATGAATCTTTTTAATGGCAATAACAAAATTTTCTCTCTAACATCATTTTTAATAATTCATGACAAGAATTTTCAAATTTTTTTAAGTAGTAAGAAATTATAAACTATAAACTACAGAAACTACAGAAAATATTTTTGTGTACAAAGTTTTCGAAAAATAAACGTGCCAAAAATTACGTGCAAAAGAGATTGAATTGAATGTAAACATTTCATTATTTATGAAAGTAAAATTGACACATATCAATTTAGTCACAAATCGACCCGAAGACTGATACAGAGTATTATCCTTTGTAGCATTGTAGAAAAGCTTTTTTTTGATCACATTTTTTCATCATAGTCATCAAAATAATTATTGTTGAAAATGGAATGAAATTTAATGAAAATTGATAGTTCAGCCATCGAAACAAGAAATAATACTACTTTCAGCATCAAATCCAATAATTTTCAATTTAGATTGTCAATATAAAAATGACATGGACAAAATTGAATTTTTTTAACTTGATCAGCCGACGATTGATAAAAAAAATTCTAAAGGTCATTCGTATTAGGAAAAAAATGAAACGACAATTCATAACGGTTGTTTTCTTGTTATCATCTGTGCCCGTAATTGGTGATCGACGATGTCATTCATTCAATTATGACAATATCATAGTGATGATGACAGTCGACTTTTTTTTATCCTGACAAAATATATGTCTAAAAATACTATAGTTTTTTTGTTCTTTCTCTTCGCCCAAAGTAAAAATAAATTATCAATCGAAAGTATATTGTTAAAATATTTTAGCCAGCTTGTCAGTTGTAAATTCAATTGGAATATTTTCTGAAGCACGAAAATATCTTATTAAACTAAATTGAATATAAACAAATGAAAACGATATTAAATGGGGAGTTTACCACCGGCAATAGCAACAAACAAACAAACAAACAATTATAAATTCATCCAATTTTTAAAACTTGATGATTAACGATTTACACGATACATGACAAGTAAGCTAAACTTATCATCTCATTATTTAAACGATTAAAAACAAAACGTGATAAATTTTTACTATTACGGAAATAAATAATCAAATTCGAATGTGAAACATTTGAATTGTGTTATAACTGTCTAAAATTAGTGAGCAAATAGAGGGGGAAATTTGAATCTTATCGTTTAAAAAATTGCTTTATGTGGTGGAACCATGGTTCAATTTAATTATGAAAATACTTAATGGATTTTTTTCTCTATAATTCTGTCTAAAAGAGTGAATAAAATATAAAGTTAAAATTTTATTAGTTAAAAAACAGTGGGCGTGTTTAAATTTTTAAACAAAAAATTCTCGATTATTTTTTTTATCGTTATTGTTGTGTTGACATTATAAAACGCTATGAACAATAGGAAAAGTGAACATGAGAAAGATCTTGAACTTAAAACCTACAGACTCAGTGTATAATGACAGACAAGAAATTATTACGGAAAAAAACAATAAATATAGTGATGGATCAAAATGCTATTTCAAAATAAAACGCATTATTGTCTGTATTATTCTATAAGGATAATAAATATCCGAGTCGATTCTTTTGTTAAAACACCACATTCATTTATTGATTGAAAAATTCAATTTTATAAGCCATCATTTTAAATCAAATTTATGACAGAAATTTGCATTTTTTAGGGCAAAAACTAAAATAACAAAGTCATTTAAACTTGTTGTTCATCATTTTTTTGCAAAAATTATGACATTTGACAGATTTTATTTTTATTCGTGTTATTTTATTTCACATGTAAAACTGGAAAAAAATTTAGATGAGTTCTATGTGTTCAAAGTTATCACGAAAAAAAAACAGAATGCATCAAACATTGAAACAATAACAAATAAGCCAATTTGGTTTTCTACCTCAACAATTTGAATGAATGGCTCGAAATCTGCAACATATGTACTAATAATTATGTATAATCAATGTGAAGGGACAGATGTTGTTGTTTTATGGGCGCGAAATGTTTTCATAAGGTAAACATTATGATTATAAAAAGATCTAATGCAAACATCAATCATCGAATATTCATGAAACGATTACAATAAAGCTAATCGTCAATTGAAGATAGAGTTATCGAAATTCGGATCTTAATCATCGTATAGAAAAAATTGGATTGAATTATCACAAGGTCTATTAATGGAAAATAAAATTTTTTCATTAAAACAAACCTATCCATAAAAAGTAAAAAAAAAATTCATTTATAATCATCAAATAAGAAGACGTAAAGCGAGTGAAAAAGGGTATTTCGATGAATTTTGACAGTTCACGCCCATGCTTTGAGCGGAACAAAGCACTGTCATGATCATAAATATGAACAATAACAAAAAAAAAATCACCTCACCCTATATCATTTATCAAGATAACAATCTCACATTAATCTCAAATTAACTATTTGTTAAATGAAATTTTCATCTCTATATCTTGAAGAAAATGAACACATACCTTAGGCAATGTACGAATATGATTGGCATCAAGCTGAAGTTCTTCCAATGTTCGTGCATAACGGAATATATCTTCCGGTACAATTGGCAAGCTACTATGGCGTTTATCGATTACTTCGATTTGGCGATTGCAGCCACGAAATATGGGTATACATTTAAACATTTTTGCATTTGTTGATGGGCTTTTAGATTTTGATGGATAAAACGTTTATTAGATGAAAAAAATAAAATTTGATGAGACGAATTGATTAAAATGAATAAATTAATCTTTTATGATAACAAAATCAATCAGCCATGTCCATCGATTGTTTGTTGTTCGAATGAATCGATCACCATTACTTTAAGCTATTAACTGATGAATATTTACTGACAATTCAGTACCAGTTATAAATCATACATGATGTGGCCATAATCCTAGTGAAAAGGACATGGAACTGATCAAAGAAATGAATAACATAAGTATTAATTAAAAATTTAGAATATAAAAGATAACAAGAATAAAATTTTAAAAAAATAAACATGCTTCATACAAGACTTCTACACACATCTAGTCATAGAATTGCATCAAATAGAGAAGTGAATGGGTTTTTTATTGTTTTGCTAGAATTGGTCTATATGAAAACAACACTCAGTCACACAACTTTTTTTAAAGAGAAAGTAGAAAAGAATGCAACAGAAAATGCCGTAGATTGAATTGTGATACTTGTAAAGAGATGTGCAGTAGCAGCAGCCAAAAATTTTATTTTTTTAATCAACTGATTGATTGTTGGTTGAATGCAATTCTTAACCAGCAGCTGAAATTTTCTGGTCGTATTTTGGCTGTATATTTTTTTTTGCCACCAAGCAACCAGATAAACATACACAACTATGGCGAATGAGTTTTATGTGGTAGACGGACATGAACTGTATGGCTATGTATAAATAAAAAAGGCGATCAAGCTGAGATGCCAGGAGGCTTCAAGTATTTGATTTGTCGTGTGATTATGTTTGCCAGAGAGTTTTTCATCTAGTCTAATCTGTACATTATTGAATTTGGTTAGCTTGACAATTCATAAAATGATGGATTTCCTTTCCGATTGTATTGGATTTTTCTTGATGTAAAGAGTTTTACGAGGTTTCAATTTTCAGTAATCGTTGATTTGGTTAACGGAGATTCGGCGTCAAATACATTTTGGTTCACCACACAGACATGATGTATACACATCTCTGCCTTTATATCCAAATCACATACATTAGTCGTCGTGTTGACACGCGCGCAAAAAAAAACTTACATTCACATTTTCGATTGAATTCAGAGAAAGAAAAAATTTCACTATCACGGTCTGTGTGTATATTTGTTTTCCTGGTAAATTATATCCTATGCTGCTAGTATCAACGGTAAATCGGCGTTGATTTACATACATTTGAAAGATTTCGATAAAATCCATAAATAAAAATTAATTTCTGTTATATAGATTTGGGATGTATGAGATGACATGTTTTGAATAGTATCAATCCGAATATTATTTGAAAAAAATGATAAAATAACACATTTTTGTAAATCAAAGCATAGTGGATTAGATGATGAAGAGGCAAACAATTTGGAAATAATACTGAAACATTGGTTATATCTTTTTTGTATAAAAATGCTCATATATTTGATCATATACATACAAGTGCAACAGATTTAATAATAATAAAAACATTTAACATTAGATTAAAGCCAATCACAACAAACAACAACAGGCTTCAAATGACACACAAAACCACAATCACAAATCTATGATTAAAAAAGATTGAAGTTAATTACATCGTCAAGGCACATTACACACATATGCAAAATAGCTATCTGTTGTTATGCATTAAGCTACAGTTGGAACCTATGATTTTTAACATTCACCATTGGCATCATTTGAGATATTGATTAGTTAGGGATAAATGTTGTTATTGTGTTTAATGATGATGATTGAGTATTGACAAACAAAACTTGAAGGTTATTGGAAAAAATGACTGTTCTTTAATTGTTTGGATCATTTAGGAAATGAAAAAAAGCAAACTTTGAACGAGGTCGCGTCATCAAAGAATAACATCAACATGTTTGCAGCAGCATCGATCAAAAAAATCACGATACTGTTGATGACATGTACAAAAAGGAGTGGTATTCAACTACAATATGACAATCCACATTCTCAATGGATAATTATGGATAGTAGCATGAATTATTGGCGAAGGTAGGGTGAGTCAATTATTTTGTTAACAACGTTGATTAGGATTCTACTTTCTAAAATAAGAGAAAAAGGGTGGGAAAATGAAATTCTTTCGAGAGATAGCGGTATGGAAATACCAAATCGAACGTCTTTTTCCACATTTATTGGTCAACTTGGGTTGATAATGGATAATAATTATTTTTTATTTTTTTTAGACTCAAGATGGCGACTTTTATAAATTCTTACTTGAATTTTTGACTAATGATGAAACCGGCGTGTTATAATCGCATGTATGTTTCAGCTGACAACAAAAATTCAACGACATACACGAAAAAGTTTTATTGACAAAATGGAAGAGATTTTGATTGATGATTCGTTTATCGATTCCGATCTCATTAATCATAGGGTAAGTATATCACTAATTTTTATCATCCGATAATGACAATTTTTATAAACAGGGACAAAAATATCCTCGAATTTTAATTCAAAATGACGAGATTGTGAAACCAGCATTGGCACCTGAACATCTTTGTCGTGATATATTTGTTGAACGAACAGATCAAAATCTTTTTATTCGTCTGTTGCGTCATTATCGCACCAAAGGATTCATTTGTATGTTGAAATTCATTAAACAATTGTATCATGAACATCACCGCCAATCAAATCCAAAAAGTGATGACAATCAATCTGGTTACCCAACTAATGTTACGAACTATGGTCTGTTATTGTCATACATATTTGCCTTAGTCATTCTACAAATTCATTCCATATATCTTGCAATTCATCTGTATTTTTATCCATTTGATAAGGTAACTAATAATTTTATCAATTTTTTTAAAGATTAATTAATAGTTTGTTCCTTCATTAGTACTCTGATGATGATCTATTAAATGAATTCAATTTGAATCCCGAGTGGAAATCTGGTCTAGTGCGTACATTTGTCTGGCATCCTAATTCGCTTCGATGTGCATTAGCCTTGGTAAATGATCTTATTTATGTATATTCGGCCGATCATAAACGACCAATGAATCATATAACATGTGTAAAAAATGTTCACCAAAGACGAATATCATCAATGTGTTGGCATCCAAAATTAGATGATGTATTGGTTGTAGCTTGTCGAGATAAAATACTCATTTGGCGTTTTGAATGCCTTTCGACGAATGTTGCTCAATCATCCCCAGCTTTAGTCAAAGCAGAATCTTCATCAACAAGACAGCAGCCTTCATTACAGATCGTCAATACACATTTACAAAGTCCAATAACTAGTTTGGCATTCAATATGAATGGCAACATGTTGGTTAGTTGTTCTCCCCGTAATGCTTCACTATCTTTATGTCGATTCGATGATAAATGTCAATTGATAAAAATCGAATCTATTCGAATGAAACAACTTTCATCATTGATTCATTTGCCACAACTGACTTCGCTACAGTGGTCTCCTGATGGACAACGGTTGTTGGCTTTGACAACCGTGCGCCATAAGCCAATTTGTGTATTCGAATCGATAAAGTGGTCTTACAAATTTTGGACATTCCCATGCGAACACAATCAACAGCTCTGTCAAACGGCGGTATGGTCACGACCAAACGGAATGATACTGTTGTTCGTGCCCAAGCAATCATCAAAAGTCTATGCATTAACATTTTATGATCAAGCCGAAGCTGACGACGTGGGTGGCTGCTCCAGTGATAAATGTACATTAGTACTTGACACAAGACAATTCTTTGATCAGAATGAAATAACTTTTATGCCTATCATTCGCCAAATGTGCTGGGATTCCAAATCCACCAAATTGGTTGTTTCATTTCATGGTAAAAAAATTGATTAAAAGAAAAAAATTTCTAATTTAATATTTGTTTCTTTTAGACCCTTTGGAGGCAATAGCCATTTTCAACACGAATTTAAATCCTGGCCTAAACATTCGACCATTTCGCATTCTTAAACCTGCATTTACTTCAGGACTAAGTGTCCGATGCTTATTGATGAATTTTCATGATAATTACATTGATCCTGGTTGCTTGATCACCATTTGTTGGTCAAATGGGATTGTGACACATGTACCTTTAGAAGCTGATTCAAACAAAAATGATCGCTCACTAAACGAATCGATTCGTTCGCTTACTTCATTGTGCACCAGTTTCGATGAATCCAGTTTTGTTCGTCCGGCAGGTGATTTCTCTTTAAATCGATGTTCAATTTCCTCATCGCTTCAACCGAATGGTAATGGTTTGATTCAATCACCACAACCTGATGGCTGCAAAAACTTAAGACAATCAGAGAAAACAAAATCTTTTTGTACTTCCTCATCATCAACACCTTTTCGTCGATCTGTACTTTATTCAACACGTGTTCATTACGATTAGAAATTTTTACATTAATTCAATCATATTTGTTGTTTTTATTAATTTTGGTTGAATCTAATAAATTATCATGTATCCATCTAGCCAGCAAACTGCCTATCATAGCTCCAAACCAATAAACTTGGAAATGTTCCCAATACGTATGACCTTTACAGCCGATCATCAAAGCTGAAGCCAATATCGGATTGAAAAAACCGCCAGTTGTATTAAGTGCTATTTTGGGTTATATGTTGATTATTATGATTTTGTATGGTTGATTTATATTTACCAAATAAAACAAGTAATACACTTGTCATTGAATTAGCTACAGTTGACATGAAATGATTCCAATTATCAGATTCAAGCGCAACGATACGGCTAATAAATGTGATTAGACCTTCGATTAAAGCACCGTATAAAGGTGAAACATATAAAGATGCTTCACATGGAGCCTCATGAAGATGATGATGCTGTTCGGTCAAATGCCAACACCAAATCCAAGAGGTATATCTAAACATAGTCAAATTTTACATACTATATGAATTTTGATTTCGATTCTATGTGGATCACTTACTTCCAGGTAAGCCAAGCTCCTAATAATTGTCCAAATAATTTTCTCATCAAATCTGGTGAAGTAATTGATCGTCCAGCAATGAACATCTCTTCGACGGGACCACAAGGACAGGCTTCTGCATCTCCCCATACCTGGCACCACCAAACACAAAGGAAAAATAATGCTATAGCAATGCCATAATTGCCATGTAGTTCCCAAACTGGTCCAAGTTCAGCACAACAGGCACATAGTTCTATCGTTGAAATTAATTCATTCACAATTTGATAAATGCTAGAAGGTAGAATACGAATTGAAATTGATCGAACAAGATATACTATTAACACATTGAAAATTAAAACTAAATATGGTATAAAATGATCTTCGATCGTAATTTGTATAGCCATTTCTGGCGATAGCTGCTAAAAAATATCACAATTCATTTCCCATGGGCAACATCTTTATCATTAGCCGAATTCTTTAATAAAAATTTTCATCATACCAGGATGATTTAGTCAAACAATTAAACAACAGTTTGATTTTTTTTTGGGTACAATCCAATTGTTGATTATTATTC